>Ga0102952_1000302_pt1 | contig 20134 bp, 14 predicted proteins | sample SalPon2A_C_D1_MG_FD_78506 | JGI IMG/M metagenome (GOLD analysis project Ga0102952, IMG submission 78506) | Soil microbial communities from South San Francisco under conditions of wetland restoration - Salt Pond MetaG R2A_C_D1_MG | ecosystem: Environmental > Terrestrial > Soil > Wetlands | place... | reverse complement strand
CTTGACCCTGTGGAGCGGCAACCTGCTCGCCGCGGTGGTGGCGCACGTGCTGGTCAACGGAATCAACCTCCAGCGTCTGGCCCGGCAGGGTCGCCAGGAGTCCTGAGAGCCAGCCGAGAGCCACCCGAGAGTCCGGATCCGGGGAGCCGGGGGAGCGACCCCGGTCTCTGCTAAACTGCCGACTCGGCATTTGGATTGGCATTCGAGGAGGTGGCCCGCCGGGCCGCCGCGAACAGCCCCGCGTAGACAGCCCCCCGCAAGAGGAGACCCCATGGCAACAGATTCCCGGGACGTATTGGATCGGATCGAGCGTGAGAAAGAGGAGTATCTCGAGGAGCTGAAGGAATACCTCGGCATCCCGTCCATCTCCACCGATCCCGAGTACCGCTCCGAGGTGATCCGTTGCTGTGACCATCTGATCGATCGCATGGAGACCGCCGGTCTCACCGCCGAGAAGATCGAGACCGCGGGCAACCCGCTGGTCTACGGCGAGTGGACCGGTGCCCCGGGCAAGCCGACGCTGCTCTTCTACGGGCACTACGACGTGCAGCCGGTCGACCCGATCGAGGAATGGCGCCATCCGCCCTTCGAGCCGACCGTCGAAGGCGATCTGCTGGTGGCCCGCGGGGCGACCGACGACAAGGGCCAGTCCTACTGTCACCTCAAGGGGATCGCCGCTCACCTGGCGGAGCGGGGCTCGCTGCCGATCAACGTCAAGCTCATCGTCGAGGGCGAGGAGGAGTCGGGCGGTGAGGCCATCGAACGATTCGTTCGCGAGGACGCCGGCGAGCGGCTCGCGGCCGACTGCGTGATGGTGTCCGACACCTCGATGCTGGCCCCCGGGCAACCCTCGCTGATCTACGGTCTCAAGGGCATGGCCTACATGGAGATCCGCGTCACCGGCCCCAACCGCGATCTCCACTCCGGGACCTACGGCGGGGGCGTGCGCAACCCCCTCAACGCCCTCGGTCTGATGATCTCGAAGCTGCAGGATCCGGAGACCGGCAGGATTCTGATCCCGGGCTTCTACGACGACGTGCGACCGCTGGAGAACTGGGAGCGTGAGGAGCTCGCCGCCCTGCCGTTCGACGAGGAGGCCTACCAGCAGGACCTGGGGGTCGAGCACCTGTTCGGGGAGCAGGGCTACACGACCCGCGAGCGAACCTGGGCCCGCCCCACCTGCGACGTCAACGGCGTCTTTGGTGGTTACATGGGTCAGGGGGCCAAGACCGTCATCTCCTCCTGGGGGGGGGCCAAGATCTCCATGCGGCTGGTGCCGGACCAGGATCCCCAGAAGATCGGTGAAGCGTTCAGCGCTTACATGCGTGAGATCGCGCCCCCCGGCGTGCGGGTGGAGACCAAGTACATCCACGGTGCCGACCCCTGTGTGATCGACGCCCACGGCCCGCTCATCGAGGCCGCTCTCGACAGCATGGAAGCCGTCTGGGGTGCCCGCCCGGTGCGCATCCGTGAGGGCGGATCGATCCCCATCGTCTCCACCCTGGCGGAGGTGCTGGACGCCCCGGTGCTGCTGCTGGGCTTCGGTCTGCCGGACGACCGTCTCCATTCCCCCAACGAGAAATTCAACATCAGCCACTTCTACAACGGCGTTCGCTCGGTGGCGACGCTGCTCGACCGCTTCGGCGAGCTGGACGTCTGACATGAGCGCGCCAAAGGCACCCGCCACCGAGCCACCGACCGAGGAGCCCGGGGACGTCGAGCGGGGGTATGTCGAGCGAGAATACAAGTTCGCGCAGGTGGAGTTGGAAGGGCTGCGCGAGCGTCTGCTCGACCTCGAGGCGGAGAGGCTGGCGGCATCGGCCCTCGAGGACAACCTCATCTTCGACCGCGACGGGGAGCTGCGCGAGCGGGGAGCCGTGCTCCGTCTGCGCCGCGACCGCCACGGTGCCCGTTTGACGCTCAAGGGTCGGGTTCGGCTCGAAGGCACCCTCCGGGTACGCTCCGAGCACGAGATTACGGTCGACGATCCGGACGTCGCCGAGCGCCTGCTCGAACGCCTGGGCTACGAAATCGTTCGCCGGTACCAGAAGATGCGTGAGGAGTGGCGCCTCGGCGGCGTCACCGTCGCGCTGGATCACACGCCCATCGGAGACTTCGCCGAGCTCGAGGGGGATGGTGCCGGCACGGTGGCCCGGCGGTGCGGTCTCGATCCGGAGCGCGCCGAGCGCCGTTCCTATCTGCGTCTCTACGACGACCATCTGAAGGAGCATCCCGACGCTGCGCCGGACATGCTCTTTCCCTGAAACGTCTTGCGAATCCGAGCCCTCGTCCTCGCGGCGGGCCTGGGTCGGCGGCTGCGGCCCCTCACCGACAAGGTCCCCAAGCCCCTGCTCCCGGTAGCCGGGCGGCCGATCCTCGCGTGGACTCTACAGCGCCTGCGGGCGGTGGGCTGCGAGGCGGTGGCGATCAATCTCCATCACTGCGGGGACGCGATCCGCGAGCGTTTCGGCGAACGATTCGGCGATCTGCCGCTGCGCTACTCGGAGGAGCCCGAGCTGTTGGGGACGCTGGGCGCCCTCGGCCCCCTCCGCCAGTTCTTCGCCGCTGCGGACCTCCTTCTGGTGATCAACGGCGACAGTCTCTGCCGATGGCCGCTCAAACGGTTGGTGCGCCGGCACCTGGCCTCGGGGGCCCAGGCATCGCTACTGCTCGCCCGGCGACCCGACCCCGCGATCTTCGGCGGCGGCGTCGGGATCGCGAAGGATGGGCGGATCCTCTCCTTCTTCCCGGGAGACGAGCACCGCGGGGCGGTCGACCGGCGTCATGTCTTCGCCGGCGCCCACGTTCTGGCTCCGTCTCTGCTCTTCCGGGTCGAGGACGGCCCGGCGGACTTCGTCTCCGATCTCTATCTGCCGCTGCTGGGTGAGGGGGCACGGCTCCAGGGGGTGGTGACCGGTGCCCGCTGGCACGATCTGGGAACCCCCCGACGATATCTCGAAGGGACTCTCGACTGGTGCCGGGGGCGCTGGCCGGGGCGGCTGTGGCGGAGGAGCTGGGTGTCCCGCGAGAGCACCATGGAGCGCGGCGGCCGTCTGACCTCCAGCGTAATCGAGAGCGGAGCCACCGTCGAAAGAGGCTCCCGTCTGGAGCGCACGCTGGTGCTCCCGGGGGGGCGGGTCCACCGAGGGAGCGAGCTGCGCGAGTGCATCGTGGGGTTCGACGCGGTCCTGCCGGCGGGCAGTCGGATCGCGCGCCGCGTGATCGTTCCCCAGAGCCGGGACCGCCGTCCGGGCGAAGGCGACTCGGTGGTGGGCGGGATGATCTACCATCCGCTGGGTGACCTCACGTCGTATCGGCGCCGAGGAGCCAAGGGTGGGGAAGGGTAAGCTAGGGCGGTCCATGACCCTCCGGCCCGCGAACACCCACTCCCAGACTCGCCCTTACGAGCTCCTGGTCTTCGACTGGGACGGCACGCTGATGGACTCGGTGGCGTCGATCGTCGCCTGTATGCAGGCGACCACCCGGCACCTGGGGCTGGACCCCATCCCCGAAAGTCGGATCCGCGAGTCGGTGGGTCTCGGTCTGGACGACACCTTCGACGCCTTGGTGCCGGGAGCCGACGCGGCTCTCCGGGGCCGCATCCTGGACAGCTATCGGCAGCTCTGGCTCACGGTCTACCGTCACCGTCCGGAGCCCTTTCTCGGGATCGGCTTGCTGCTCGAAGGCCTCGCCGCCGATGGCTACCTGTTGGCAGTGGCCACCGGCAAGGGGCGACGCGGTCTCGATCTGGACCTGAAGAACACCGGCTTCAGCCGCTTCTTTCAGGCTACTCGGACCGCCGACGAGGCCTTTCCCAAGCCCCATCCGCAGATGCTCCACGACCTGCTGGAAGAGCTGGGGGTTCGCCCCGAGGGGGCACTGGTGATCGGGGATACGGCCTACGACCTGGAGATGGCCGCCCACGCCGGGGTGGCCGCGTTGGCGGTGACCGGCGGCTCGCATCCGCGCGAGCGGCTGGAGGCCCTGTCGCCCCTGGCGATCCTGCCCGGGGCGGTCGGGCTCAAGCGATGGTTGGACGAAGAGCCGGGTCGCCAAGCCCGTCCGCGCGCTTCATGAGTCTCGTTCGCACGGTTCCCCATTCGCACGGTCCCGTCTCCCTCGCCTATCCCTCACCGTACCCGGCATCCGCGGTAACCGGGCGCGCCGCCAGCGTCTCGGCCCGCTCGCGGGACGCGTCCGCCTCCGCCCGAGCCCGCTCCCGATCCCAGTCGCCGGCGGGGGCCACCCAGCCCTGGAGGTGGTCGAGCAGCAGGTCGCAGAGAAACTCCACGTGGCCGGGCCGGTCGTTGAGCGCCCGGACGTAGCGGTAAGCATCGTCGTTTCCGCCCGCCTCCACCCACACGTGGCGATACTCGCGGTCGATCTCGTCGAGGGTCTCCAGACAATCGGCGGAGAAGCCGGCGCAGATCACGTCGAGGCTCTCGACGCCGCTCGCGGCCAGGGCGCGGATGGTGTTCTCGGTGTAGGGCTTGAGCCACTCCTCGCGGCCAAAGAGCGATTGGAACGAGACCTCCCAGCGATCGTCGGGCAGCCCCAGCTCCTCCGCGACGAGGCGCGCGGTCTTGTGGCACAGACAGTGGTAGGGGTCGCCGTTGCGGAAGTAGCGCAGCGGGATGCCGTGGAAGGAGAAGAGCAGCTTCCGGGGCTCGCGCCTGCCCTCCCACGCCTCGCGCAGGCTCGCCGCGAGGGCCCGGACGTACCCCGGCCGGTCGTGGTAGGAGTGGATGGTCCGCAGCTCGGGGATCCAGCGCCACCGGGTCAGCTCGCTGGCGAGCGCGTCGAAGGTGGTGGCGGTGGTGGTCGCCGAGTATTGCGGGTAGAGAGGGAGCACCAGGAGCCGGCGGCAGCCCTTGCGCCGCAGCTCGTGGAGCGCGCCGGCGATCGAGGGCTCGCCGTAGCGCATGCCGACAGCGACGTGGAAGGGGCTGCCGATCCGGTCGCTCAGACGGGCCTTCACCGCTGCGGCGATGCGCCGGGTGATCACCAGCAGCGGCGAGCCCTCGTCGGTCCACACGTTGGCGTAGAGCTTGGCGGACTCCTTGGGGCGAGTGGGCAGCACGAAGAGGTTGAGGATGGTCAGCCACTTCCAGCGGGGCAGCTCGATGACCCGCGGATCCGACAGGAACTCCCGGAGGTAGGGGCGGAGCCCCTGGGCCGTGGGGGCCTCCGGGGTGCCGAGATTGGTCAGCAGGATCCCCACCGCGGGGATCTCGCCATGGGAGAAATCGGGGTCGCCGGAGTACGCGGAATAGTCGGTCATCAGCCCGCTTTCAGAAGCCGGTTCTTGAGCAGCCCGCTGTCGAGATCGAGGCACAGCTTTTCGACCGCGCGCATCGCCCGCCGCCCGAGCTTGATGTTGCGTGGGAGCCGCCCGCCGGGCTTCACCCGCAGCTCCTCGCCAAAGCTGCGGGCGTAGCGGTCGTCCACCGTGCCTCCGTTGTAGACGTACAGGTTGCGCATCTCGAGAAACATCAGCGCCTCCTTCTGGACGGGCTCGTCGATCGAGACCCCGGTTTCTTCGATCACGCGGGTCACCAGCAGCTCTGCATTGCCGCGCACCTCGAGGTTGCGGAAGGCGTGGACGAAGTGCAGCTCGCGAAGGGCCTCTTCCCCGTCCGCCGCCGCCGCCTCGGCGGGGTCGAGATCCACCGCGGCGTCGCGCACCATCTCCAGCGGACGGTTGCGGTGGACGGCGTGGAGCACCGAGCGGAAGTATTCGATAAAGCCCCGATAGAGCCGAACGAGGGCCATTTCCAGGTTGTGTCCCCGCGCCTCGTTGACCAGTTGCTGGTGCTGCTTGGCGGGCAGGTGGAGGCTCTCGTACTTGCCGTGGATGGGCATCGCCTTGAGCAGGCTCTGCCGTTTGTCCTTCGCCTGGCCGACGGTCTGGCCGGTGAGCAGGAGCGAGGCATCCACCAGCTCCATGTGAAGAAGAGTCTTCTGCACCAGGTTGCGAAGCGTGCGGAGCGCCGCGGTCTCCCGGCTACCTTTCCCCATGAACGACACCCTCCGGTGGTGACGAGGTGTTGCGGACACGAGTCGGATCGATGCCCGACGGGCCGACACGAGCGTCGGCGACATCCTGCAAACGCCCGATCCGCCGAGACCGTGCCGCACCGAGACGATACCGCCGAGATCCTGTCGGAGTAGGCCACGGCTTCCCCCGAGGCGCGGCCGCCCGCAGGATATCGCAGGAGCGCGGAGCCGGAAAGGCGGCCCCGGAAAAGCGCCAGCGCCGAAGGCGCGTCCGGAGGTCGGCACCAGCTTGAACGGCTCGTCCCGGTCGATGGTGAGGTGGGGATGCCAGGTGCCCACCCATGTGCCTCCGGGGTCGCCGTCCTCGCCGTTCCCGCCACCGACCGGCCGTAGGCGGATCTCCCCCTGTCGTAGCCTCACCGGATCCGTCCAGGTCAGCACGATCCCTCCGTCTTCCCAGCGCCCGGTGAGGACGTTGAGCATCTCGTAGCGGAAGGGCTTGCCGTGGGCTTCGAGCCGGTAGTGGCCGCGCAGCTCGCCGCGGATCTCTTTGCTCTCGTCTTTCTCGTCCCCGGAGAGATCCAGCAGCACCGTACCCTCGAGCTGACCGAAGCGGGGGTGGCGGGCGCTCACCCGAAAGCGCTGCGGCGGCCCGGCGGTGTCCAGCTCGGGGATGCGCACCGCGTTCCACTGGCCGCCGGAGCTGAAGTCGCCCTGCTTGCCAAAGACGCCCTCCAGCCGCTGCCCACCGTCCTGCGGGTAGAGGAAGACCCAGCCCTCGCCATAGATCTCGTCCTGCCAGGACAGCTCCAGCCTCTTGCTGCCGAGAGTCCCCTCCAGTCTGCCGCGACAGCAGGAGTAGGTGCCGTGGACCTGGTTGCCATGGATCTGGTCGCCCTCGACCTCCAGCTCCATGTAGCCGAAGTCGCTGTACCAGGTCCCCGCCAGGTCCTGGGGAGAGGGCGGCGGCTGGCTACCTGCGGGAGCGGCGAGCAGCAGCGCAGCCGCCAGGGTCACAGCCGGGAGCAAAGCGCGGGTCGAGGCCTGCGGAGAGCGTCTCATGGGGGAATCCGTGGCCGGAAGGTATCAGAGCGGCCGGCTGGACGGGCTGGACGGGCGTAGGGGCCGACCGGCGTGTCGGCCCGAGAGGAGGCTCGTGGGATCCGGCAACCGTTGCAGCGATTCCGGAGGGCAGGCGAGCGACGCTCAAGCCGTTGCAGCGGTCGCAGAGGCCGCAAGAGTCTCGTTGTTGACGTTGCATCGGTGCAACGCCTCGATCGTGGCTCCTTCTGGCCGTTGCAGGCTCTCAACCGTGAGAAAGAGGAAAATCCAGGCCGTTGCAAGAGCAGAAAGGTCGACCCGTCACTCCGGTACGGTGTTGCAAGCTTGCAACGTCCCGAGAGAGGCTCGATCGAGGCGTTGAGAGCTTGCAACGATCTGGTCGAAGCTCGATCGGGCCGTTGCATGCATGCAACGCTCGAAAGGAGACTCGATCGTCACACAGAAACGCTGCAACGGCAACCGGGTAGCTCATGTTGCAACACCCACCGCCTTGGCCCCCGCAAATGGGGCACCTCAGGCGATCGCCCGGACCGCCCCGGCTAGCTCCTCCTGCGGGCGGGACAGCTCCCGGGAGGTGCCTGCGAAGGTCTGGAGCGCGAGATCCACGACCGCCCGGGGCGCCTTCTTGATCGCGTCCAGGTGGTCGGCGTCGGGGATCAGGAGGTGTGGTGCCCCGGCCCGCTCGGCGAGCGCCCGGGTGTCCTCCGGCCGCACCCCACGGTCGTCCGCCCCCGACACGTAGGCGACCCGGCGGGTCCGCAGATGCGGCGCGTGCCGCCGGAGGTCCAGGTAGCGATAGCCGCACCGGAAGAGCAGCCGGAAGGTGGCGTAGCACGGGCGGCCCAGCGGCGCCACCCGCCAGGACCATTCCAGCAGATGCGGCGAGACGTCCTCGAAGAAGGCCGAGGCCACGCCGCGGCGGCGGGACAGCACCGGGTGCATCCAGTAGCCACCGGCGCTGACTCCCCAGACGTGCAGCGGCAGCCCGGGACATCTCCTCTCCAGATGCTCCAGGGCGTCTTCGAGGGTCAGGTCGAAGTAGCGGCCCCGGGTGGGGTCGCTCTTCCCGAAGCCCGGCAGATCGACCGTCAAGGCGTGATACCCGACGGCGCGCAACGCTTCGAGGCGGCCGTGGCGGTGGAAGTAGGCGCGCCCCCACTTGAGCCAGGGGTGGAGCAGCAACACGGCACCGCGCGCCGGGGTCGACGCCCGCGTGGAGATCGGAAAGAACGTCGCCGACAGCACCCCGCCGTCACGGCGTGGGATGGTCTCGGTGCGGAACGGGGCCAGATAGTCCGGCGGCGCCGGCTGCTCGAGCCGCGGCAGCGAGGGAGCCAGAGCGAAGAACAGCCACTGGCTGCCCCGCTCCTCGCGCGGTCCCGGACGGGTCGGGGGCACCGTTCCGTTCGAGCGGCTCACGGCTTCGGCCCCGCCGCCTGGAACGAGGCGTGGAATCCCAGCGGAATCGGTTGCCGCAGGGGCAGCCGGGCGATCGGTCCGGCGGCGGGATCGATGGCGTCGAAGAGGAGGAACGAGGTGCGGCGCTCGCGGACGTCGAGCTCCTGACAGATCACCACGCCCCGCTCCTCGGCCGCTGGGTCGGCCAGCAGCACGGGCTCGCCACCCAGAAAGCGGCCGGGCGGCGACTCGTAGACTCCGGTGACGCCGTCTTCTTCCCAGTCGAAGGCCACCAGCCGGTCGAAGAACTTGCGGCCCGGCTTGCCGGTGGCGGAGATGGCGAGCTTCCAGAACCGCCGGTAGCGGTGGCAAGAGAGGCGGGGATCGATGGAGGGGAAGTCCGCCGCCAGCGAGTAGGGGATCTCGCGGCGCTCGACCAGGCGGTCGTTGCGTGGGTCGACCACCAGCCGCACCGGGCGCACCGCCGGCACATCGGTAAAGAGGTCCGGCACGGTCTCGTACTGCGGGTAGATGGGCTCCGGAAACTCCAGCAGGTCGACCACCAGCAGGTCGCCGTCCTCGAAGGTGTTGACGTGGTGCAGCGAGTAGCCCTGGCCGACCTGCACCCGGGTGAGAACGTCCCCGCTCTCGCGATCGACCACCAGCAGGTGGCTGCCGTGCTCCGGCTGCCAGGACAGCGCCTCCTGGATCGACGCGCCACGCTCCATCAGCGCCTCCATCTCCAGCAGGTAGGGTGCCAGGTGGAACGCCGCGTAGCGCTTACCGAGGGCGAAGTCGTGGAGCGAGCAGGGCAGGTCCAGCCGCACCCGCCGGCGCGAGAGCAGCTCACCGTCCCGGCCGAAGCGGTAGAGGTGCAGCGCCGGCCGGTTGCGGGCATAGGAGATGCCGAAGTTGAACATCTCCCCGGTCTCGCGGTCGAAGTGCGGGTGGGCGGAGAACGGCGACACCGGGCTCAGCCGCCCGAAGTCGTGCACGCCGCGGGTCTCCAGGGTCTCCGGGTCCAGCGCCCAGGGGAGCCCCTGCTCGCCAAAGGCCAGCAACGCGTCGCACCAGCGATACGTGGAGACGTTGACCGGCGACGCGAGACCGATGCCGTGGAGGAGCCGGTCGCCCTCGAACGCGGTGCCGAAGGTGCGGAACAGGGCGCGCCCGGCAGCCTCCTCCTCCCGCCGCTTGACGCTGTCGACCCAGCGGGTGGTGAAACGGACACTCCCTTCTCCCTCGCGGGCTTCCCCAAAGACCAGCGACGACACCAGGCCGTCGCCGTCGAGCCAGTGGTGGTAGGCGAGGTCGCCGCGGCGGAACGACCCGGGACCGTTGAGGTAGTAGGTGCCGCGGAGAAAGGTGGGCACCGCACCCTCGATCTCGCGCGCCGGGATCGCGTAGGAGGCCGGCGTGGGCTCGAAGTCGAAGGCCCGCTCGAGCAGGGGGGCGTGATCGGCCGGGGTCGCCGCACCCTCCCGGTCCTCGATCTCCCGGGGCTCCAGCACTGGCATCACGCCACCCCCTCCAGCACGGCCTTCGGCTCCTCCGTGCGCTCGGTGGCTGCCGCAGGGGGCCCCGGGGGGGAGGGGGTTCGGTAGCGCTCCAGCACCAGGGGATCGAAGGTCCACGGCCAGGGCTCGGGGGTCGTGTCCCCCCGGCCGTCCCCGTGGCTCTGTTCCTCACGGCAGACCCGGGCCAGCTCGCGCCAGCCCTCGGGATCCCAGCGCAGGTCGTCCAGGTCGATCCCCTCGACGAAGCGGCGGCGGAGGACCAGGTCCGGGGCTCCGGCCACCTGGGCGGCGATGTGGGCGGCGGCGAAGCGCGCCAGCTCGCGCAGGTTGCCGAGCTGCTCCTTGAGCACCCCCTTGGCCTCGTCGACGGTGAGCCCGACCCGGTAGAAAGTCTTCTCCGCCCGTGCCAGGGGAGTGATCTCGGTGAAGTCCAGGTGCGTCGGCGTGGCGGGCTGGCAGTGCCCGGTCTCCGGGCTCTCCATCTCCTGCTTCCAGCGGAACCAGGCCACCAGCAGCTCCTGGAGCTGCCGGTTGAGCGGTCCCAGGGCGGAGAAGAAGCGCAGGAAGGCGGGCAAAAAACGCCGATCGGTGAACAGGTCGTTGAGAAACGGGAAGACGTAGCCGGCGAAGTAGACGGCCAGCTCCCAGGTGTACTTGAGCGCGAAGCACTCCGGATCGCCGAGCGCGGCGTAGCCCGGGGAGTAGCTCGGCACGTAGGCCTGGTAGACCGCCTTGAGCAGCGGCTCGTAGGCGCGGCAGCGGGCGGTGCGCGTCGCGGCGTCGGGGGCCTGGATGGCGTCGACGATCAGGGTGTTGTAGATCGCGATGAGGTCGCTGCCCGGGCTGTAGAGCGGGTCGGAGAACCGGCCGGCCTCCCCCGACATCGCCCAGCGCTCCGGCGACAGAGTGTGCGCGCAGTCGTGGGAGTAGCTGCGAAAGCCGGACGAGTCCAGTACCTCGCGTTGCGGCAGATCGCGAGCGAAGAGCGGGAATTCCCGGCACACCCACTCGGTGGCCTTGTCGACCGACATCACCTCCCCGGGGGCGAGCACCGCGGTGTCGAAGACGAGACCGAGACTGGTCTTGCCGCGCAGCGGGATGACCCAGAACCACAGCCCTTCTTTGAGGAAGTGGACGGTGGCCGGCCACGGCGGCAGGTGGCCGAGGGCGGCGCGGTCGCGGCGCAGGCGGTTCTCGGTGCGCGACAGCCCGGTCAGCCTGTCGACGTTGACCCGGCCTTCGACCCACCAGAAGAAGGCGCCGTGATCGATCGAATTGCGACGGGCCAGCTTCTTGCGCTTGGCGAGCAGCCGGGCGCGGCCGGTACAATCGACCACCCAGCCGGCGCGGACCGAGGCACGCTCACCCTCCGGCAGACCCGGATGGGCGAAGGAGACCCCGTGGGCGTCTTCGTCCGCGTCCTCCCCCTCGCCCCACTCCACCTGGATGTCTCGCACCGGTGCACCCAGGGCGAAGCGCGGGGATTCGAGATTGCGCCGCAGCATCTCCGCTTCCAGCGTGTTGCGGTCCACCTGGTAGCTGGCGACGTTGGAGAAGGTGCGGATGAAGGACTGCGAGTAGTCCTCGATGCCCTCGTTGCCGCGTCCCGCCGTCGGCCAATAGAACCGCAGGTTGTACTTCATGTAATGGCAGTCGAGGAGGTACTCCTCCAGGTCGAGCACCTTGGAGAAGTAGTAGCCGGCGAGCTGCACCTGCGACTCGCCGACCTTTTGGCGTGGGCCGGGGATGTCCTCCTTGCGCTCGAGCAGCAGGACGGTCTTGTCGGTGTCCAGCAGCAGGTGCCGGGCGAGCGACAGCCCGGCCAGCCCGGCGCCCAGGATCACCACGTCGTAGCGCTCCGCGAGGGCGTCCGGATGACGCCGCAGGTCGTTGCGCGGGTGCAGAGTCCTGCTGTGGCTCGGCGTCTCGCGCGCGGTGCGGCTCACGACCGGGCCTCCTCGCCGGGACCTTCGACGACCAGCGCGCAGGCGTGGCCGTCCCAGCTCAGCGACGTGACCAGACCGCAGCGGAAACGGCCTTCGTGGGCGGACGAGCCGGCGAGCCGGAATGGCAGCTCCGGCTCCGGCTCGTCCAACCCGCGAATTCCGGGGAGCACCCCGGCGGACATCGCTTCCAGAAGCGCGAGCGTCTGGAAGGCGCCGGAGGCTCCCAGCCCCTCTCCCAGAGAGCCTTTGACGGCGGTCACCGGCAGCTCGGCCGCGTGTCTACCGAGGGCGGCGGCGATGCCGAGGGCCTCGGCCCGATCCACCGCCACGCTGCCGCTGGCCGAGGTGGACAGACCATCGACGTCCGCCGGCTCGCGACCGGCGTCCTTGAGAGCGGCGAGGATCGCCCGGCGCACCGCGGTGGCGCTCCGCTCCCCGTCTTGGCCGCGCGAGGGATCGAAGCTGCTGCCGCTGCCGGTGAGGTGGCCGAGGATCTCGGCGCCTCGCGAGCGGGCGGCGGTCACGGTCTCGAGCATCAGCAGCGCGGCACCCTCGCCGGGCAGGAAGCCGTTGCGGTGGGCGTGGAAGGGCGTGCCCGCACCGGGGCCCTCGGGCTCCCGGGCGAGCAGCCCGGCGCGCGAGAAGCTCCAGCAGGACTCGAAGCACAGCTCCTCGGCACCGCCGGCCACCAGCGCGCTGGCGCGCCCGATGCGCAGCAGGTCCGCGGCGTGGGCGAGGGCGGCGAGGCCGGCCGTGGTGCCGCCTGCGACGGTAGCGTTGATCTCCGCCAGGCCATGCCAGATCGCCGCCTGACCGGCCGCCGCGTTGATCACGCTGTTGGCGAAATCGAACGGCTTGGTGTACTGGGGGCCGGCGGTCAACGCCCGGCGGTCGAACTCGGAGATGGTGCGCACGCTGCCATACATGGTGCCGAGCACCAACCCGGCGGGCAGGCTCTCGGCCTCGTCGGAGCCGTAGTACGCGCGGAATCCGCTGTCGGCGAGCACCAGCTCGGCGGCGGCGGCGGCGAGGCGGCCGGTGCGGTCGAGGGGGCGCAGGCTGCGGCCTTCGAGGAACTGCTCCGGACCGTCGCCGTTGAGCTCCCCGACACGGGGCAACGCGAGCCCGCGGGTGTCGAAGCCCTCGACCGGGCGGAGGCCGCTGCGCCCCTCCAACAGCCCTTCGAACAAGGGCGCGCGGGCGTAACCGAGCGGCGAGAGCACCCCGGCGCCGGTGACGACGACCTGGTCACGGCGGGCGCTCATGACACACACTCCCGGAACAGGACCGACGCGTTGTTGCCGCCGAAGGCGTAGGCGTTGCTCATCGCCACGCTCACCGGCACCTCGCGGGCCTCGTTGGGAACGATATCGAGATCGCACTCGGGATCCGGCTCCTCGAAGTTGGCGGTGGGTGGGACGGCGCCGTCGCGGATCGCCAAGCAGCAGACCAGCGCCTCGATGGCGGAGGCGGCACCCATGGTGTGGCCGAGCATCGATTTGACCGAGCTCACCGGCACCCGCGTCGCGTGGTCCCCGAAGACCCGCTTGAGAGCCATGGTCTCCAGCTTGTCGTTGGTGGGGGTGCCGGTGCCGTGGGCGCTGACGTAGTCGATCTGCTCGGCGGCGACTCCGCTGCTGGCCAGCGCGCCCTCCAACGCCCGCGCGGCGCCCGCGCCCTCGGGATGGGCGGCGGTCATGTGGTGGGCGTCGCAGGACAGCCCGTAACCGGCCACCTCGGCGTAGATCCGGGCGCCCCGCCGGCGGGCCTGCTCCTCGGTCTCCAAGACCAGCACCGCGGCGCCCTCGCCGGGGATCATCCCCTGACGGTTGCGGTCGAACGGCTGGCAGCGCTCGGGGGCGATGGCTCCCAGGCGGGCGAAGCCGGTGTAAGTGATACGCGAGAAGGCGTCCGCCCCCCCAGCCAGCATGACGTCGGCGCGGCCGCAGCGCAGGGTGTCCAGGGCATAGGCGAGGGCGTAGTTGCCGGCCGCGCAGGCGGTCGGGATCATCGCGTTGGGGCCGCACAGATCAAGCTCCGCGGCCACCTGCCCGGCGATGACGTGGTTGGGGTACCGGGTGGCGAGCTCCGGCCCCAGGCGGTCCAGCTCCTCGGCGACCAGCAGGTCGTTGAAGCGCTCGACCTCCCGCGGCTCGCCGGACGTGGTCCCCATCACCACGCCGACGCGCTCAGGGTCGGGATCGTGCGGTCCGCCGGACCGGAGGCCGGCATCGGCCACGGCGGAGAGGGCAGCGGCGACGGCCATCTGGGAAGCTCGTCCCATGGACCCGGGATCGAGGTGCCGCAGATACCGTTCGGGCTGGAAGTCCCGCACCTCACCGCCCCGGTGGACCCGGTAGGCGCTGGTGTCGAAAGACTCCACCTCGGAGATTCCGCTGCGGCCTTCCAGCAGACTGCTCCACAGTTGCTCGACGTCGCTCCCGAGGGAGCTGACGACACCGAGCCCGGTGACGACGATGCAAGAGCTCATGATGCGTCTCCCTTGGTGATCCGCTGTGAGTGTCACGCAGGGGCCGTGCGACGAGGACGGCGCGCGACCCGGCGGATCGCTCAGGCCACCCGGGCGCTCCGCTCGCGCGTCGCGAGCTCGGTGACGACCAGGTGGACGGCATCGTTCAGGCTGTCGATGTCCTTGAAGCGTTCGTCCGGAAGGTTGAGCTGGAAGGCGTAGTCGATGTCGACGCCGATCTCGAGCAGGGCCAGGGAGTCGAGGTCGAGCTCCTGGGTGAACGACGTGGTGTCGCCGATCTCCTCTCCGGGGATCTCGGTGACTTGGGTGATGACCTCACGGATTTTGCCCTTGATCTCATCGCTTTGCATGACTCGATGACCTCCTTGTCGCCTCGTACAACTCTCTCTCTTGATGGGCTTCGACACCACAACCCTGGTGCAACTCTCTCCAGGATCGCTGAACATCAGACTCAGGGGATCCATAGAGCATAGTCGATGCCAACCTGCAGGGGAACGTTTCTGTGAGGGGTGGCGGAGGGCACCCGGAGCAAATCCCCGAAAACACTGGAAATCTCAGGGATCATTGAATTTAGGGGAGGTTGACGGAAGCCGGTCCGAGGGCTGGAAGAGGGAGACCGGCGCCCACGACGTGGGCACCGGCCGCGGGCCGTTTCGCAACGCCCGGGAAGAGTGGGCCAGGGTGTGGTGCCCACGTCGTGGGCGCTCATAGATAGCCCCTTCCGGGCTCCTTTACGGGTGATTCAGACGGCTATCTGCGTGGCGCGAGGTTTGACGCTGACCTTCGAAGGAACTATGCTGATGAAAACGTTAACACTTACAAGTTGGTAAGCCCAGTCTACGTCGCTAGCCTCCAACTATTTGATCGAGTGTGCCCCCATGCCGATCAGCCACTTTGAGAACTACTCCATCAACATGCGGACCTGCTTCCATCATGAGGATGAGGAGCCGATCCGCACCAAGATCGTCGCGACGTTGGGAGCACCCGAGAAGTACCGGGAGCAAGCTGCCGAAGGCAAGTTCGTCTTCGACCTGAACGCGCAGAAGATCGATCCGACCGCGCTCACCTACGAGGGCCTTGTCCATCAGTTCTACGACAACGGGGTCGACGTGCTGCGCATGAACTTCAGCCATCTCGGGACGAAGGGTGCGGAAGAGGTCTTTCCTCTGGTCAAACGTGCAGTTCTCGCTCGGGAAAACCGAGATCGACCCAGCCTTCTGCAGGATCCGAGGTGCTGGAACCCCAAGCGTATCGCTGTGCTGGCGGACCTGCCGGGTCCCAAGATCCGCTTTCATTTCGAAGAACCCCTGGCGCTTGAGAACGGTTCGGAGCTTGCGGTCGCATTCGATCCATCCATCCAGGAAGGGGCGTTCCCGGTCTACGTCGACAAAGTGCCGTTGAGGCACGCTATGGACTCGGAGGCCTACTCGGATCTCATGCAGATGATCCATCAGCGTGTGGGACAGGAGGTCTTGGTGTTTGTGGGCGACGGGGATGCGATCCTCCAGGTCCGGCCCGACTTCGATCCCAACAAGCCGTTGTTGCCGTGCACTGTTCTGTCGATCGCTAAACCGGGTCGAAGTATCAAGGGTCGCAAGGGCTTTACTCTCAAGGGCATCGACCTCGCGATTCCAACGTTCACCCGTCAGGACCGGGCCATCTTGGAGACTCTACTGGAGAAAGAGTACGCAGGCTTTGGGGAACCCGCCTGGGTGCCGGTCCTGGCTTTCGTGGCACTGTCGTTCGTTCAAACGCCGACCGCTATCCTCAGGGCGCGCAGGGCGATGGAACGTCAGATCGCGCGTCACTCGGGCATGAGACCCCAGCAGGCACGACTCCTGGCACCGGCGATCATCGCCAAAATCGAGACCGGGCGAGGTGTAGAGAATCGGGATTCCATCCTCGATGTCGCGGATGGTGCCATGGTCGCCAGGGGTGATCTGGGTCTCCAACTCAACATCGAAGAAGTCCCCGCGGTCCAGAAGCGACTGATCCGGTTGTGCAACGAGCGAGGCAAACCGGTCATCACCGCAACCCAGATGCTGGCCAGCATGACCGAGAGCGTCGAGCCCACTCGTGCCGAAGTGACCGATGTCTTCAACGCCATCCAAGATGGCACTGACGCGGTCATGACGTCGGAGGAGACCGCCATCGGCAGCTATCCTTTCCACACGCTACGCAAGATGATTTCCATCGCCGAAGAAGCCGAGCGGTTCTTCGAGCACCGGCGTCGGGAGTCGGACCTCCGGCGTAAGAAGCGCCGTGAGCAGCGGATCAAGGACTTGCGCCGCCAACGCTACCGGGAGTTTCTACGCAATGATTCGACCCGGATTCATGAGAACGAGCGGCGCTTGACCGAGGAGCATAATCGTCTCAGCCAACGAATCGAGGGTCTGCGTCAGATCAATCGGTCTCCCGAACAGGAAGACGAGTTGGAGTGGCTCACTTGGTGTCAAGGGCTCTACGACGAGAAAGTCGGCAAAGCCACCGACCAAGAGACCACCAACCGAATCACGGAGGCGGCCTGCACTATGGCCGAGGCCGAGAAAGCGCGGGTGATCCTGGCCGCCACCACCTCGGGTCGAACGGTGCGCATGATCGCCCGCATTCGACCCCGGGTGATCATTGTGGGCGCCGCCCACGACGAGATCAATACCCGCAAGTTGTTGATCAGCTACGGGGTAATCCCCATCTTTATCGGGGCCCAACCGGCCAACGCGGGTACGGAGGCCATCTTCACAGCCTGCGGCGAAGTGATCCGGTACCATGGCTTCCTAGATCGACATCTCACCAAGGGTCAACAAGTGATCTTCACTGCTGGGTTTCCGCTTCAAAGTCCTGGCACCACCAATTTGGTCCAGATCCGCGAGCTTGCCTAACCTAAAGCGTTTCTTCAGGAGGGCTCACTCGAAGCGCCGGTCCCGGAAGACGGGCTGGCGCGGCAGGTCTTGGGAAGATCGTCAGGCGCCGAGCTCGGCCAGTTGAGTCTCGATGCTCGAACGATCCTCCGCTCCCGGAGCGAGCTCCAGGTAGGCTCTCAGATCGCTGGCGGCTTCCTGGTGGCGTCCGATCTTCCCCAAGAGAAACGCCCGGTTCTGGTACAGCGTAGCCTCTTCCGGTGCCAGCTCCAGGGCACGATCAAGGTCCTCCAGAGACGAATCGAGCTGGTCCTCCTCGAAGAAGAGCACGGCTCGGTTCGCCAAGGTCTGCCATTGTTCGGGCTCGAGCTCGATCGCTGCCGAGTAGTCTGCCAACGCGGAGCTTCGGACCCCGAGCGCTTCGTACGCCTGGGCCCGACCCACCAGAGCCAGGGTGTGGTTTGGCTCCAGATCGAGGGCTCGGGAATACGCCTCGACCGCTTTCCGCAGCTCACCTTGCAATCGGTAACTTTGTCCGAGATTCGCCCACACCTCGAAATAGGGAGGGCTCAGCTCGATGGCCTTCAAATACATCGTGTGAGCCTCTGCCAGGCGCCCCAATCGCAAATAGATATTGCCCACCTCGTTGTAGTACTCGGAGTAGTTCGGGTCCATCTCGATCGCTTTGTCGTAGTATCGCAGCGCTTCCTCATAGGAACCCATGGCCGCAAAAACCTGGGCAATGTTGTACAAAAGAACCGAGCGATGTAGCCGATGCTTCTCCTCGGTCAGGTAGCGTTCCAGGGTCTCGTACCCATCCCTGCACAGCTGGATGGCCTCCTCCAATCTGCCCTGGAAATGACGGATCATCGCCAGACCGTTCCGATTGAAGACAATCTCGAACTGCTTCTGAAACTCGGGCACTTGCGCCGAGCGCAGAGCCTCCACGCCCGCCTCCAGATACTCTTCTCCCTTGTCGAGATCCCTCTCCGGCATGTACCGGGCGTAGAGCATGGCGATCAGGTAATCCAACTGGCCCTTGCGATAAGGGTCCGTCAGCTTGCCCAAGACTTCTTCCTCCGCCAGATGGAGGGCTTTCTCCCACTCGCCGAGCGCGACGTGACAAGAAAAGATCTTGTTGAAAGTTGGCCAGTGGAGATCATCGTTCTCGGGCTTCGCTTCCTCGAGCATAGCGAGGACGTCGTAACCGTAGGTCAGGGCATCCTGATAGAAGCCGAGAATGTTGAGAATCGACTGCCCCATCACCTTCCAGCGCAGGATCCGATCACCTCGCCCCACCTGCTCCCAAAGCCGGATCAATTCCGGAATGTGGTCCTCCATGAGGACGATGTCGTCCCCCACCCGCTCCTCGAGAGCCACCGCTCGGCGCTCAGCCTCCTCGACATCGAGGGTGCCAGCGGTCGATCCGGGCAGATCCACAACCGCCGTTTCCACCACCCGCTCGTCTCCCAGCTCTTCGTGGATCCTCGGGCTCCCGTCGACCTCCACACCGGCCAGCAAGGAGAGCTGCATCTCTTTGCCGCGCCGCCGTAGCAGCTCTCGGAAGAAACGAAGGGCGATCTTGCTTTCCCGATCCAACTGATCGCACACCACCAACCAGGGAGTGCTCGGATCGTTGCGCACCTTCCACTCCTCCAGGAAGTCCACCAGCCCATGAGCGATTCGGTACGCTCGATCCGCCGGATAATTGCGCACCCGCTCCTCCGGAGGAGCGATGTCGGTCAAGGTCGGATTCCGAACCTCGAGGGTGCGCTTGAGATGAGGCAACACCTGGACGATTTCATAGTCGTGTCGCCGCACGAGATCCGGTTCCGGAGATCGTTCCAGCAGATCGAGCAACCAGCTCTTGACACCCGCCCAGAGACCACCTTCCTCGAAGGAACAGCTCAACAGCCACACCCGGTACCCCAGGTCCTCCGCCAGGCTCACCTGCTGGTCCAGAAATGTCTTGCGAGCGGCACCGCTCGGTGCGGAAAGCACGCAGGCCCGTCCAGGTTCCAATCCTTCAAGGTCCAGTGGTTGTCGCTCGCTCATTTCGAAGTCTCCACGATGAGTACAGGGAACGCAGCCACAGGGTGATTCCCACGCACAGGGGCCCTACGACCACGAGTCCGGTGACGAAGGCGTCCAGGCGTTGATAGGTGGTGACCTGAGCGCGGGGATCCAAGACGTTCCCGATGAGCACCAGGTATTCGATCAGCACGGGTAGCGTCACGAGAAACAGGAAGGCGAGGGCCACGAGTCGTCCCACGATCCAGAACACGGCGTATCCCCGGACGATCCGGAGCTCCCCCGGAGGTATCTGAAGAGGCTCGTCCCCCTGAGAGCTTCCTCCAGGTAGCCACCGCTTGGCCTGCTGACGCAGCCACGCGACGGTATCCCCCATCAGGTTCTTGCAGTTGAACCTGTTGGCGAACACATAGTAGAAGTCGGTCCGGACGAAGAAGAAGCACTGGAAGATCAGGGCCAAGAGGTAGACGAACGTCCACGCTTGCAAGAGGTCGATCGCCGGATCGGGTAGGTCGTAGTAGCCCTGCCGTGCTCCCGACAGGACCAAAATCACCAAGGAGCCGGAGACCAGGTCCACCAAGGGACCGGCGAGTAACGGAAAGTACCGCTTCTCCCGGGGTACCGACCAGAGGGCCGTGAGATCCGCCTCTGCCACCAGCATCCACATCCGATGACCGATGCCGATTCTGGCGGGAGTGCCCACCGCCTTCGCTGCCACGACATGGCCGAGCTCGTGGAGCCCGACCCCGACATAGGTCATCAAGGCAAGAAGGGCAAGCTTGATCGACGAGCTCTCGGTGAAAACCAGAGACCTCCTGGACGGCACCAACCCGG
>Ga0102952_1000301_pt1 | contig 20175 bp, 20 predicted proteins | sample SalPon2A_C_D1_MG_FD_78506 | JGI IMG/M metagenome (GOLD analysis project Ga0102952, IMG submission 78506) | Soil microbial communities from South San Francisco under conditions of wetland restoration - Salt Pond MetaG R2A_C_D1_MG | ecosystem: Environmental > Terrestrial > Soil > Wetlands | place... | reverse complement strand
CTAGAGTCACCACTAATTGTATTAGGATCACCACCTTGAATCATAAAACCAGGAATTATTCTATGAAAGAGAGTTCCATCATAAAATCCAGATTCAGTTAATTTAATAAAATTAGCAACATGGTTAGGTGCATCTTCTGAGAAAAACTCTATTACTATATCTCCAAGATTTGTTTCCAAAACAACTAATTTGTCGTCACTTTGAGCAAATGTGGAATTTCCAAAACTAACTAAAAATAATAATGTTAAAGCCAAAAAAATTTTATTCAATAATTTTTCTCAAAATTCCTTACATAAAAGCTAATTGTATTAGTTTTTAACAAAGTCCAATAAATTATCCAATATGGAACCTGATGAAAAGATTCAGGCACATTTAGTTTCAGTGTGGAGAGAATCTAAAAAATTCTTTTCAATAGGTGGAAGAGAAGGCATGTTATTACTCACCAATAAACATCTAATGTTTATACACAAAACAGAGGCAAAGATGAATTGGTGGAAGGCTATAACTCAAAGACAAGTAATTAATTTTATCAAATCAAAAAATACAATGATTCGTCATGATGGTTATGGTGAAGAACAATTAATAGATGATTTGGAAGATGATAGAAATATAGAATTAACATTTGATGACATCTCCAGTATTAGTTATCAAGAAAAGGATTGGGGAAGTTCATTATTATTAGAATATCAAAAAAATGGGAAACAAGAAAAATATCAGTATTCTATAGCCCAAGATTGGGTAAAATATCCTGTTAAAGAACCTACAAAATTCATGAAAGTAGATTGGGAGCCTTTTGTGAAATATATTAAAGACAAACAAAAATTAACGAAGTAAAATTGGGAAAAGTTTTCGCTGTGGGTGTTGGACCTGGTTCTCCAAAATACGTAACAGAAATTGTAAAAGAGATTCTATTGAATTGTGATATCATAATTGGTTACAAGTATACCATCAAAACTATTGAACATTTGATTAAGGGAAAAGAGATCTATGAGATTACTATGAATAATCAGGAGGAATTGTATCAAAAAATTCTTCCTGAACTTGGTAATAAAACAATGGTAATCCCATTTACTGGAGATGTCAATTTTTCAGAATCAGAAGTAGTAGATAGATTAATTGAAATTTTTGGTGACGTAGAGATTGTACCGGGGATTAGTTCAATTCAGGTTGCAGCTTCAAGGGTAAAGGTTCCACTTGATAAATCCAGAGTTATTACAATGCATGTAACAACTTCAATTGAAGATAAAAAATTAGAATTGCAAAAGGCATTGATTGATGGTTTTAGTGTAGTTTTGGTTCCAAGACCCTGGCCAAAACAACCAGATAGACATTTTATGCCATCTGAGATAGCGATTTATCTTCGAAAACATGGTTTTGATACCAATCAAATGAAAGTTCATGTTTTTGAGGCAATAACAACAGAAAATGAAACTAGTTTTGTAGGAACTGTGAAAGATTTGGAAGGAAAAGAATTTTCTGATTTATCAGTGATGGTGTTTAATCAAACAAAATTGGATTCGTATATGAATTATAGATGGCAGTGGGAAAATTAGTTTTTGTTGTTACCAGTATTTTTTATCACTAAAGAATCACTATTTGGAAATACATATGCAACAATTCCCATCCATTCATAATCTGGATCATATAGTCTATAGAATCCTGCATCGCCTAATGTAACACTAGTTGACTTTCCAGGTAAAATTTCTCCTGTAGATATTCTACCGTCTGGTGTATATCGATTATAACGATCATTGTAGTTTTCTGTACCACTTGTAATACTATGTGAAACAACATCATCATTTACAATAGTAATTGTAGTTCCTGGTTGAACTGAAATTCTATCCTGTGAGAAATATTTCAATCGTAGTAAATCTGACGCACTTTGAATGTAAGAATCAACTCCTTGAGTTGACGAGTTTCTAAGAATGTGAAGTGTTAGATCATTAGATTTTTTTGATTCTGTAGAAACTGGTATAATTTTAGTTAATGTTGATAATTTTGTTGTGTAAATTACTTTGTAAGTGTCATCTGGAGTTGTAATTCTGCCTGTAAAACCATAAACAGATGCATCCTTGCTTTCTTCAATTAGTCTTCCAAAAAAACTAATTGACGTATCAAATCCGCTTGAACTTTCAATGCTTCCATTTATTCTAATATAACGACCTTCACGCAAAAACTTTCCATTTAGTTTAGAAATAGTAAATTCTTCATTATTTAGAGTAACAAAACCATCTTCCGTAAGAAAGTTTATTGTACTTCCTGTTTGTTCTTGAGAAGACAAACCAAGATCAAATTCAGATGTTTTGATAAGTTCCTCAGTTACGGCAAATCCAGAACCTTCTAAAAGGAATGCCTGTTTTGGAGAAATTTCAGCAAATGATTCATTAACAAAATACACTGATGAAACAACAAGCAATGCTATTAGAGTAATAGTTGCCTTCATGATTAATTTCTCCTTAAATTTGGTTTATAATTTGCTACTAAATTATTTTAGACCGAATAGGCAAATTCATGGGTAAACCTAATAATTATAAACTTGGTATCATAAGACCTTCTTCCTGAGCCAATTCTACCATGTAAAATTCAAGATAGCCTCCTGCTAAAAGAAGACCCACAACGATTCCAATTTCAATTAATGTTGGTCTGATGAATGGTATTAAGTTGATCTTTTTAATAATTGCACTAATCAAAATAAAACTTCTAGAGATTCCAAATGAATAGGCAACAAGCTCCATTAATCCAAAAGGAGATAAGAAAAGAATTGAAAGCGGTGGAATGTTTCCAAGTTGAGGAGCAACAACTGATATTGATGCAAAAGCAAATCCTGTTGACCATGCAGAGAAAATTCCCCACGCAACTCCAAATCCAGGGATAAACATTGGTAAAGCAATGGTTATATTGTGAGTAAAGATTCCAATGGCATCAATATTCAATATTAATTCATTAAACTCAGACATGAAGATGTTGGCTTCATCCTCATTAACAGATGACATGGAGCCAATTTGGTAGGCAGTCACAAAGATTCCTAGAAAAATGAAAAATGTGATTACCCTTATTCTATTCACAATAACATTTCTTGTACATGATATATTTGAGGATTGGTGTAGGCGCAGATTTAATTAAACCAAATTGTGTTTTTTTGTATGAAAAAGGAACTTTCCTTTGCATTAAATTATGCGTTAAACAAAGGATTTCAGATTCATCCAGACGCTTTTAAAATATTAGAAAATGTAGATGTAAGAAAATTAGAGAAGATCATAAAGGAAATCGTAAGGGAGAAGACAAGACAGAAACTATTTCAGATTAATCAGGATGATTTGGAGACTTATCTTGGGATTAAAGAGGATCCAACACTTCAAAGCGAAGTCAAAGTAATATCTGAACCAACTAATAAGATAACATCTGGAGAGGGGGTTAAAGGTTACAATGCTTTATTTTCAAGTCGTTTTAACAAACTTAAACGAATAATTTTAGATAGACCAGAATCAAGGATGTTAAAATCTGCAGCTTCTATAAAAACTGCAAAAACTAATGATGATATGTATATCTGCGGTCTTGTCTCAGTAAGAAATACTGAGAGAAATATCATAAAATTGGTTCTTGAGGACCCTTCAGGCTCATTTGAAGGAATTGTTTTTGATAACGAATTACAAAAGATTGCAGGGACTCTTCTAATTGATCAATTTGTTATGGCAAGGATAGGTTTAGCAAAGAATTCAGGGTATATAATTAAGGATTTAATCTTGCCTGATATTCCAGAGCAGGCCAAAAACAAATCAGAGACTGAAGCATATGCAGTTTTTCTTTCGGATTTGCATATAGGCAGTAAATATTTTATGGAGGAGGAGTTTTCAGAGTTTGTTTCTTGGATATCTAGTCCTGATCCTACTGCAAGGAAAATTCGTTTTGTTCTAATCGGTGGAGATGTGGTTGATGGGGTTGGAATTTATCCAAATCAGAATAAAGAACTGGTTTGTTTAACCATTCAAGAGCAATTAAAAAAGGTTGAAGATTTGCTTGATAAAATTCCAAAAAATGTGAAGATCATAATAATGCCTGGAAATCACGATCCAGGAAGAAGGGCATTGCCACAGCCAGCCATACCAAAAAAATACAATTCTGGTTTATGGGATAGAGAAAATGTAATAATGGTTGGAAATCCTGCTATGGTCTCATTGAATGGTGTAAGAGTAATGATGTTTCATGGACAGAGTATTGATGATATAGTAAAAACTACTCCTGGACTAAGTTATGACAAACCAACAAATGTCATGAAACACCTCCTTAGGGCAAGGCATCTAAGTCCAATTTATGGCAGTCAGACACCAATAGCACCTGAAATAGAGGATCTTTTGGTAATTGAGGATATCCCAGATATCTTTCATGTTGGACATGTCCATAGAGCAGAATTAGATATGTACAAAGGAATTTTATTAATTAACTCAGGTTCATGGCAGAAACAGACTCCTTTTCAGGCTAGTGTTGGAATGACTCCAAATCCAGGAATTGCTATTATGGTAAATTTGAAAACTTTTCAAGTTTTTCATGAGAATTATAGTTCAAACTCAGATAATATCTTGCAAAGTTAGTTCGTCTTTGAAGGATTTTTTTATCATTTCAGATGAGATTGTAAGTTTGTATTTTTTAGTTCTACCATGAATTCCTTGGTGAATTAGTCTTCCAGAAATTAATCCAGATAACTCGATTTCACTTAGCATTTGTGTGATTCTTCTTTGAGTTAGTTCATCTTTCCCAACTATCTTACAGAGATTTTTGTATGAAGAGTAAATCTCACCAGTGGAAGAACCATTTGCCTTCATTATTGCGATAAGGATCAGTTTTTCATGAAGTGGGAATGATTTGAGAGATTTTTCTTCCTTATTTTCTTCAATTTTTTGAGAGGCTTCTCTAACATGCTCAACAGTCACTTTGTCAGATTGTTGTCGTTCAGCAAGTTCGCCTGCTACACGAAGTAAATCAATGGCTCTACGAGCATCACCGTGTTCTCCACCTGCAAGAGCTGCAATGAGGTTTAGAGCAGATTCACCTACAGAGTTTTCAATAAATGATTCATTGATTCTTTCTTGAAGAATTTTTTTGATTTGTTCAACATTATAATTTGTGAATACAACCTCCTCTTCTCCTAGACTGCTAATTACTCTAGGATCTAGTTTTTCTTTAAAGGTAAGATCATTTGAAATTCCGACTAATGTTAAAGAACCTCCTTCTTCCAGTCGCTCATTTGCTCTAGTAAGTTGATAGAGAATATCTTTGCCTGTTTTAGCCACTAATTGAGCAAGATAATCGATTTCATCAATTACAAAAATTGCATTGAGTTTTCCATTTCTTATTTTAGTTAGAAGTCTTTTGAAGACCTCACTAATTGCAAGGCCAGTATTTGGTAATTCGTCTTCTTCTAAATCTAATTGCCTGCCTAGGCTAACTAATAATCCGTATAATGTAGTTTCTTCTTTAGAATTAGTGTAAATTAATTTAATTGGAAAATCTGATTTTTCTACCCTTTCTTGAATTTTATCAATCACTCTTCTTACAACTAAAGTTTTACCAGTTCCAGGTTTTCCATAAACTAGAAGATTGGATGGTCTTGATTGTTTTAGAATTGGCAGTAATGATTGTGTGACTTGTTCTAATTCAGATTCTCTGTGTAAAATAATCGGTGGTTTATACGAATAATGAAGGCTTTCTCGATTTTTAATAATTGACTTTCCAGATTCAGCCGCATCAAGCATTCTATCAATAGGGTCAAGCACACTCACACACCTTCATTTCCTATCAATATTATCATATTCATATTTGAATTAGGAGAGTATAGAATAGAATAGTAATTGTAGTTTAGTTTGTAATTAATTATTTTTAGTTAGTTTTAGTTTTTCCTAAAAAAATACTTTGAAAAAAGATAGAGTGGAAATATTGGTGTGTGGGTTGATTCTAAATTTTTTTGGTTAACATTTTTGTTAATGGAATGTTAAGAAATTTCCTAAAAAACCCATTTTAACCCCTTTATTTCCATTCCAGGCGTTAAGATAGGTGTTAATATTGTGAATGTTCTGATTTTAACCCCTTTATTTCCATTCCAGGCATATTTTCTCCTAATTTAGGGGATTAATTAAAGATTGAATGTTAATAACAAAAAATGATCTAGGCATGGTTTACACAGTCAATGTTAACAAACTATTTTGTTAACAAACATGATCGGATCCATTGAATTGTTAACATCTGGTTTTGTAGATCTCAAAGATGGCAAAAAAACGTATTCGAATAGATATGGAGGATGCAGATGGAGCCCGTTATGATATTAAACTAGAGGGTAATGTGACTAGAGAAAAAATCCTTAAAATATTCGAAATGATGGACTTGATGAATATTGAAGAAGAGATGCCTGAAACAACAAATATGGACTCAATCGGCTCTAAAATTTGGTTTATTGTAGATAAATTTTTCCCTATGGGTAAATTCACATCTACAAATATTCTTGAAAAATATGAGGATGAGTTTAATGAGCCTATAAAACTAAGTATAATTTCCACTTATTTGTCTAGATTTTCTTCAAAAGGTAGGGTAGATAGGACAAGAAATGGTCGTGAATGGACTTATCAAACAATCAAGATTGGCCAAAAACAACATTAATTATTCAAGAAATCACGACTTTTCTTACTATTAATCGATCTTTTCCAAGAATCATTTTAACATATTCACCTTTTTGAACATCCATGAATTTTCTAAACTGTTTTGGGATTGAAATTGTACCAGCAGAAGTTATTTTTACCAAAACTTCATTCTCTTGTATTGACATGTTATTACTATAAATTAATAATATATATAATTTATTAAAATATATAATTAATAATTTAACATAAAATTATCCTTATTTCTATAAAAATTACATCAAATATTACAAAAATGACATTGAAAATTTAATTATGCAGTTGTTGGACTTGATTTAATCTGTTCCATTTTTACCATTCCTTTTTCAGTAATTGAATAAGTATATGGTTTAGTTTCAGTGTTCCTTTGTACGTATCCTTCTTCAAACAACTTTTTCATTAATCTTGAAGTATGTTCTCTACTACGCTTTAATGTGATTTGTATATCACGTGATGTCATAGCTTTGTTTGTGATTAGATGCAACACATAATCTATGGGATTTATATGATTTGGATTTGGAATATTAGGCACTGAAACTTCCTTTTCAGGAATAACTTCATGTTTGATACTAGTTTCACTCTTTCTTTCTTGAACTTCATTCTTTGCTAATCTTTCCAAGAATTGTTTTAATTCCAAGTTAGGATCCTCTGATTTTCCCTCTATTCCTTGTATTTCTAATGCATCTAGGCGTATTTTCATATCAATTAACTGCCTTTCATAGTACTCTAAGCGTTCAGATTGTGATGCATCATAGATTTCACCTCTGGATTTTACAAATGGACGTATTTTGTAGTAGGTGTACAATCCTATTAATCCAATTGAAAATGCCAAAATCACACCTAAAATCACTTCTGGTTCAGGAATTTCTACTAACATCACAACTTTTACGCCTGAATCGTGATTTATTGTGATTGGACAACATTGTTTCACACTTTGGATTGACAAACTCACACATGCAATCACTAGATAATCACAACTAGTTCAACTTAATACCCAATACTGTAATCACACATGTCACATATTACATGCCTGACGAACAAGCCTGTCAATCACATCAATGACCTCATCTTCTCTTTCTGGGAATATATCACTCTTATTTATCACACTAATTTGTTCTGAAAGTTTGGATATCACATCTATATCATCAGGTAAAAGTATGCCTAAACCACGTAAAAGTATGATTGAGTAGTATAGTCCAATTAATTTCTCTCTGGATTGTCCAACTTGCCTGTAATAGGCACCTTTAGTTATTGAAAATTTAGATTCTAGAAGATCTTTCTGATTTAAAATAATTTCAATTTGTCGCTCTGTAAACAGTGATTTTTTGATAATTTTACTAATAATATTATTAAATTTAGATCCATCAACATTGTCCAAAGCTATACAAATCTGTATATCGTTATTCCAATTAAACTTTAAAGAGTCATATACAAACCCCATTTATGACTGGAAATAAAGTTGAGACATTCCTAAAATCAGAATTAAAAAAGAAGAATGCATTACTATTTGTATTAATTGATTCAGAGGTATCAAATTTAGAGGCATCAAGCAAACTAGCCAAAGATGTAGAAAAAATCGGAGCTTCTGCTATCTTAGTTGGAGGTTCTTCTGCTACTGATCAGATTGAAATGGCTCAAGTTGTTAAAGGCATTAAAAAAGGAATTAAAATTCCTGTAATTCTGTTTCCTGGTAACATTACAGGTGTAGTACCTGATGCTGATGCAATTTTATTTAGTTCATTAATGAATTCAGAGAACCCTTACTTTATCACTCAAGCACAGGCTTTAGGTGCTCCAAGTGTTCTTAAATTTGGTTTAGAGCCACTTCCAACTGCTTATTTAGTAATAGGAGACGGGACATCTGCTTGGTTTGTTGGCTCAGCAAGAGGAATTCCATTTGAAAAACCAAAAATTGCTGCTGCATATGCTCTTGCAGCTCAGTTTCTTGGTATGAGATTTGTATATTTAGAAGCAGGATCTGGTGCAAAAACCAATGTTACACCCGAAATGGTCAAGACTGTAAGATGTGTATTTAATGGCTTTTTGATTGTGGGTGGAGGTATTAGAGATGTCAAAACTGCTCAAAGTTTGGTTAAAGCAGGAGCTGATGCTTTAGTTATTGGAACATTCCTTGAAAAAGGAGGAAGTATCAAAAAACTAGAAGAAATATCAAAAGCAATTCAAAGAAGCAAGTAATAGAACAATTACCATGTCTGAAAACGATGCAATTTCTCGTATTAGTGGTATTAAAATGCCTGATTATTATCTTGAATACTACTCAAATCTCTCAACTGACACATATTCCATCTTTGAGCATGCAGCAAAAGCAAAATCAAGTCTAGTTGATTCTTCGGGAATTATTGAGCCTAAAATTGCTTTTGATTTAGCAGACAGAGTTGCTAAAATGCACGAAATCGATATTGCTGAACCGCTTAGAGAAATACTAAAAATAAATGGAAAAGAACTCTCGGCATTAATTCTTTCAAAAGAAATCGCGTTAGGAAAATACTCATTACCAAATGCATCTTTAGAAGAGAAGTTAGACCTTGCAGTTCGTGTTGGATTGGCAATTGTTACTGAAGGTGTCACGATTGCACCATTACAAGGAATTAGTGAAGTCAAAATTAAGAAAAATAAAGACGGTACAGAATACCTTTCTGTTTCAATTGCAGGCCCCATGCGTTCAGCAGGAGGTACAGAATCTGCTGTAACAATGCTACTTGCAGATCATGTTAGAAAAATTGCTGGATTATCAAAATTCCAAGCTAACTCTTTTGATGATGAAACAGGCAGATTTGTCGAAGAACTACGAATCTATGAAAGAGAAGCAAGCAGCTTCCAATTTCATATTTTAGATGAAGATATTGAACGTGTCATATCCAACCTTCCTGTAGAATTAGATGGTGTTGATACTGATCCTTATGAAGTTGTAAATCACAAAGGCATGACTCGTATCAAAACTGATAGAGTTAGAGGAGGTGCATTGCGTGTTTTAAATGATGGATTAATTGGACGATCTAAGAAATTACTCAAAAGAATTGAATTATACAATCTAGATGGATGGGAATGGCTCAATGATCTCAAAGGTGCAGTTCAAACTGGTGAGAATCAGGAAGATGCAGCAGCTAAAAGAATGAGAGAAGTAATCACTGGCAGATCCGTTTTATCAATGCCTAACAAATTAGGCGGATTTCGATTAAGATATGGAAGAGCATGTAATACTGGTTTTGCAGCAGTTGGAATTCATCCTGTTGTTGCTGAAATTCTTGATCATACTGTGGCTGTAGGTACACAAATCAAAATAGACATTCCTGGAAAAGGGGCTACCGTTGCATTTGTAGATTCAATAGATACTCCAATTGTACGTCTGAAAAATGGAAATGTAGTAAAAATCAGAGATGTAAAACACGGATTAGAAATCAAAAACGAAATTGAAAAAATACTCCATTTAGGTGATATACTAATTTCATTTGGAGATTTTCTTGAAAATAATGCTCAACTTATACCCTCAGGTTATGTTGAAGAATTTTGGATTGAGGAACTAAAACAAAAAATCCAAAAATATGAACCCGATGATCAATATCTTAATCAATTTTTAAGTAGAATACCTACAATTGACGAAGCACTAAAAATCTCTCTTGATTTTCAAATTCCATTACATCCATACTATCTATACTATTGGGATTGCATCTCATCAGATGAACTTACCAAACTTTTAGAACCAAACAAGGTTAATTTAACATCAATAGAATATCCAATACAAATTAAACAAATTCTTGAAAACTTGGGCGTTCCTCATAAAGTTAAAAATAAAATAATTATTCTTGAAGAGCAAGAAGCAAAAATCTTCTTTAATCTTTTGTTCAGAGAAAAACCACCTATTAGTGATTTATCAATTCCAAAAATTCTAACACAAACATCTGGTATTCAAATTAATAACAAATTCTCAACTTCAATTGGGGTTAGAATAGGAAGGCCTGAAAAAGCAGCAGCAAGACAAATGAAACCTCCAACCCATGTATTGTTTCCCATTAGTGACAAAGGAGGACCTACTAGAGATCTTCTCAAAGCATCTAGAAATGAACACTTCTTTGCTGATATTTTCAATAGACATTGCAATCATTGTAATCAACCCTCTATTGGAATAAAATGCTCTATTTGTGGTACAAAAACAACAATTACTTACAGATGTACAAATTGTAGAGATGAGCTAACTGAGCCATTTTGCCAAAAATGTAAACGTAAAACACTAACTCATTCACACAAAGAATTTCCACTAAAAACAAGATTACTTTTAGCTCAAGAAAAAATGGGACTTCGTGCAAAAGAACCATTTAAAGGAGTTAAGGAATTGATAAATCAAGATAGAATCGCTGAACCTCTTGAAAAGGGACTTACACGCCAAAACTTTGGACTAACAACCTTCAAAGATGGAACTGTTAGATTTGATGCAACAAATTCACCATTAACTCATTTCAAACCATCATGGATAGGAACCCCGATTGAAAAATTAAAACAACTTGGATATTTTCATGATATTGACGGAAAACCTCTTGAACACACGGATCAGATTATTGAGGTTCGTATGCAAGATGTGATAATTCCATATGAAAGCGGAAATTATCTAGTGTCTACTTGCAAATACATCGATATTCTTTTAGAGAAATTTTATGGCCATTCTCCATTTTATAATGTTCAAAACACTAAAGATCTAATTGGACATCTGATTATTGGTTTAGCACCACATACTTCTGTTGGAATAGTTGGACGAATAATTGGATTTACAGAAACACATGTTTGTTTTGCAACACCAAATTGGCACTCTGCAAAACGAAGAGATGCTGATGGAGATGCTGACTCAATCATGCTTCTAATGGATAGTCTTCTGAATTTCTCAAGACAATTTCTTTCAGACAGAATAGGTGGATTAATGGATGCACCATTACTTGTGCAACCACTTGTTCTACCACATGAATCTCAACCACAAGCTCATAACCTTGAAGTTACAAAATCATTTCCTTTAGAATTCTTTGAATCTACCCTTACTCAGATTAAAGCATCAGATATTTCATCTGTTGAAATTATCAAAACACGACTTGAAACTGAAAGGCAATTCTATGACTACTTTTTTACTCACTTAACTTCATCCTTAACCACTTCAAAATCTCGTAGTGCATATTCTACCCTTGGTTCAATGCTTGACAAATTTGATATGCAAGTCAAGAATGCAGAATTAATCAATGCAGTAAATACTTCTGAGATTGTTTCAAATGTTATTTCAACTCATCTTGTTCCAGACATTATGGGAAATCTTAGAGCTTATGCTAGACAAAATTTTAGGTGTACTGGCTGTGGAAAATCATTCCGTAGAATGCCTCTTATCCAAACTTGTATTTGTGGTCACAAGCTAATTCCTACAATTACACGAGGCTCTGTTGAAAAATACCTCAAACTTGCAAAAAGACTTGTAGAGAAATATGATGTCGGTGAATATCAAAAAGGGAGAATTCATGCTTTGTCAGATGAAATTGAATTAGTGTTTGGTAAGAGTAAAGGTGATCAATCACTTCTTACTGATTATGACTAAATTTATCTTAGTTTGACGTATTCATAAGCACCCAACTTATTATCAAAACAAAATTTTACTTTTTGAAAGTCCTTTCTAAAAGATTTTACTTTAGAAAGTATCTTTTTTGGATCCTTCTTCTCAATAACAACTTGTTTTATGAAAGATGCAATCTCCCCCATCTCATCCTTTTTCATTCCAAGCCGTGTAATTTCAGAAACTCCTAATCTAATTCCACCTGGATGAAAATAATTTCTCCCTGCTTTGATATCTCCTGGAATAAGCTGTCTGTTTACTATGATGTTAGCTTTTTCTAAATTAGCTTCTACTTTACCACCATCAGAATAATCTAAAACATTTACTGCAATCTGATGCGATTCCGTAAATCCTCTGCTTTCTCCTAACACTTTGAATCCTGCATCACTTAAGGCCTCAGCAAACGCCTTGGCATTTTTTATGACTCCTATTGCATAATCCTTTCCAAATTCTAAAGCTTCAGCAAATGCCACAGCTTTTCCAGCCATATGATGAATATGATGACTACTGGTAAGACCAGGAAATGTTGCTTTTTTGATTACTTCTTCATGTTCTTCAGAACCTAACACTAAACCTCCTTGTGGTCCGAACAACGTTTTGTGAGTACTCATAGTCATTGTATCTGCGCCCTCTCGTAAAGGATCTTGGAATTTACCACCTGCAATTAATCCTGCAACATGAGCTGCATCATAATTGATATGCATATCATAACTTTTTAGAAACTCTGATAATTCTTTGACTGGGTGTGGAAACAAAAACAATGAACCACCAAACATTGCCATCTTCAAAACCCTATTTTCTTTTTTAAGATCTTTTACTTTTTGTTTTGTTTTATCAATATCAATTGTCATTTCTTCTGCATCAAATGGATAGAATTCTATTTCTAATCCATGAACCAAACCTGCAGTTCCAGAATGTTCTTTTTTACCGTGAGAAATATGTCCACCCGCAGGAATTGAAGGTGCCAACATTATATCACCTGGATTAGTAAAAGCAGAATATACTGCCAAATTTGCAACAACTCCTGAAATTGGTCTCACATCAGCAAACTTTGCTTTGAATAATTTTTTGGCTAGTTTCATGCATTCAAATTCAACATCATCAATGTATACACAACCAGCATAAACTCGTTCTCCAGGCCATCCTTCAGCATATCTATTACCAAAATCAGAAATTATTGCCTCTCTAACAGCAGGACTGGGAATATTTTCACTTGCAATCAATGGAATTGAATTTTCAAACCATTTGTGATGTTCCTTTAATTTTGTAAAAATTTTATCATAAGATTCCTTATTTGCTGATTTGACCATATCCTGCAACTTAATTTTCCCAATTTAAAAACACCGATGCTGTGCTGACTTCATATCTTCTGATCTGGAAGGTATAAAAGGGGAATTAGGGGTTTTTGCATCTATGGGTATGCAAGCTACATCAAAAGGAACTATGCCAGTTGTATTGCTAAAAGAAGGTGGTTCAGAAACTAAAGGTAGAGATGCTCAAAAAAATAATATCGCCGCAGCCAAAATTATTGCTGAAATTGTTCATACCAGTCTTGGTCCACGAGGCATGGATAAAATGCTAGTTGACTCCTTGGGTGATGTTACTATAACTAATGATGGTGCGACCATCTTAAAAGAAATTGACGTTCAACATCCAGCTGCAAAAATGCTAGTTGAAATTTCTAAAACCACTGATAACGAAGTAGGAGATGGTACAACCTCGGCCGTTATCTTAGCAGGCGCTTTACTTTCACAAGCTGAATCATTAATCGATCAAGATGTGCATCCAACAATCATCGTTGACGGTTATAGAAAAGCTGCAAGAAAGGCAAAAGAATACCTTGAAAGCATCGCAGATAAAATTTCACCAAATGACAAAACCATTCTAAATAAAATTGCAAAGACTTCAATGCAAACTAAACTTGTAAGAAAAGACTCAGACCTACTTGCAGATATTATTGTAAAGTCAGTATTAGCTGTTGCTGAAAAGAATGGTGAAAAATATGATGTTGACATTGATGACATTAAAGTAGAAAAGAAAGCAGGAGGATCCATTAAAGATTCGATTATTATCCAAGGTATTGTTCTTGACAAAGAAATTGTTCATGGAGGGATGCCAAGAAGAATTAATGATGCTAAAATTGCATTAATTAACACTGCATTAGAAATTAGTAAGACTGAAACTGATGCAAAAATTAATATTTCAAATCCTCAACAACTAAAATCATTTCTAGATGAAGAAAATAGAATGTTAAAAACAATGGTTGACAAAGTAATTGGTTCTGGTGCAAATGTAGTTTTATGTCAAAAAGGACTTGATGACATGGCTCAACATTATCTTGCAAAAGCAGGAATCATTGCTGTTAGAAGAATTAAAGAAAGTGATCTTACAAAATTAGCAAAAGCAACAGGTGCAAGAATAGTTACAAATCTGGATGATCTTTTTGAAAAGGATCTAGGAAGTGCCGAACTTGTTGAAGAAAGAAAAATTGAAGAAGACAAATGGGTATTCATTGAAGGATGCAAACATCCAAAATCTGTTACATTACTTTTACGTGGAGGCTCACAAAGAGTAGTAGATGAAGTTGAACGTTCTGTTCATGATGCATTGATGGTTGTAAAAGATGTAATTTTAAAGCCTGAAATTGTTGCAGGTGGAGGCGCTCCTGAAACATATGCTGCAACAAAAATTAGAAACTGGGCTAAATCTTTAGAAGGAAGAGAACAATTAGCTGCAGAAAAATTTGCTGACGCATTAGAGGAAATTCCATTAACATTAGCTGAAAATGCTGGAATGGATCCAATTGATACACTAACACTTCTTCGTTCTAAACAACAGAAAGGAGAAAAATGGACTGGAATTGATGTAATGAAAGCAAAAATTGCTAATATGAAATCTAGTGATATCATTGAACCCCTTGCAGTTAAACTTCAAATTGTTTCTGCTGCTGCTGAAGCTGCGTCTATGATTCTTAGAATAGATGATGTTATTGCTACCCAAAAATCTAGTGGAGGACCACCTGGTGGCGGAGAAGGAATGCCTGGAATGCCTGGAATGGGTGGAATGCCTGGAATGGGTGGAATGCCTGGAATGGGTGGAATGCCTGGAATGGGTGGAATGCCTGGAATGGGTGGAATGATGTAAATTATTTTGAAAAGTTTTCAAAAGTTTATTTGATTACTGTTTTTACGAACAACATTGAATAAAACAACATCAAAAATGCTTACTGGATTCAAATACGTTTACTTAGTAGCATTTTTTGCGTTACTTGCAGGATTTTTTCATCCAATTATTACTAACACAAGCTTCGATAGTGTGATTGGTGGAGTTTTGGTATTATTTGTAGGTCTTGCAGGTGGAATTTTGTTATACAAATCTGCAACATCTGAGAATAAAAGAATGATATTTCTAGGTGGAGGGTTTAGTCTAATATCTATTTCATTATATTATATTTTTCAGTTCACTGGAAGGATCTAGATATCAAAGTATAAGTAAAATTCATGTGGATGTGGTCTAATAGCTATTTCACGTTGATCTCTCCTTTCTAATTCTATGATCTTGTCAATTACATCATTTGTATAAATTGGATTGAGGAATTTTCTGTCACTTTCAAGCTCATCTAATGCTTCACCCAGACTTTTTGGAAGAACACCAATTCCTCTTTTAGCTCTGTCTGATTTAGTCATCTTGAAAATATCATCACGAATTTGTTCTCCAGGATCCATCTTCTTTTTAATTCCATCCATTCCTGCTGCAGTAACAGCAGCAAATACAAGATATGGATTTGAAGAAGGATCAGGTGCTCTAAATTCTAGCCTTTTTAGGTGCGAATATTGTTTTCCTACAAGATGTTTTGGAACTCTTACAATTGCAGAACGATTTCCTGAACTCCATGCAATATATGCTGGAGCCTCATATCCTGGAACTAGTCTATGATATGAATTGGTAGTAGGATTACAAATCGCAGATAATGCCTTTGCATGATTAATTATTCCCCCACAAAAATATCTTCCAAGTTGACTTAATTCTATCTCATCATCTGGATCAAAAAATGCATTTTCCTTTCCTTTCCATAAACTAACGTTAACATGCATTCCTGAACCTGCATCCATAGCAATTGGTTTTGGCATCATTGTTGCAACCTTTCCATATTTTTGTGCAACATTTTTAATTACATATTTGTAAGATTGTGCAGCATCTGCAGCATTTGTCATTTGATCGTATTTGATATCTATTTCACATTGTCCGGCAGTTGCGACTTCATGATGATGATTATCACATAAGATCCCAAAATTTTCATTGAGAATATTCACACATTCATTTCTATATGGTGTAAGTGTATCTGACGGTGTACTTGGATAGTACCCTTCTTGTAATCCCATTGGATATCCATCTCCAGACTGACTCCATGGAGCTTCCTTTGATTCAATTGAATATGATTGTCCTTTGTATGGTGTTAAAACATCCCAATGTACCTTATCAAATACAAAGAACTCTACTTCTGGTCCCCATGTACTAAAATCAAAACCCTGAGTTTTGATGTATTCCTCTGCTTTTTGAGAAATTCCTCTTGGATCTCTTGATAATCTACCTCTATTTTCTCCCCAATAGATATCACAAAGGAGTCTAGCAGTTTTATTTTCAGTCATCCAAGGAATTATTGCAAATGTATTTGGATCTGGTTTTAGTAATAGATCTGAATCATCGATTGTTGTAAAACCAACAATTGATGAACCGTCTAATTTTGGTAATCCATCTCGCATTTGTTCTGGGGTAAAAGTATTTGCTGAAATTGTCGTGTGATGAAAATGTCCTGTAAGACCAGTAAATTGCAGATCAATAAATTGAATACCTTCATGTTGAATTCTAGCAAAAACTTCATCAGGTGAATATGACACTTGAATCGCTTTACCATGACTGACTTTATAGGGCAACTTATTCTTCAATCAAACACAAATACATCCATCATTTAAGGATTAGGTAAGAAATGTCAGAATCAAATCAAACCGATATCAACTCATTACATCACATAGTTTTACGTGAAACTGAAAGTGATTCTATTTTGGAAATTGATCCAAACTTTTACATAAATCTGTCTGATTTTATTGGAAATTTGAGAAAACAAGAATTTGATGGTGTAGAAAATAAAATTAAAGACAATATGATAGAAATGGCAATTGAACTTACATCACTGTTAATTAGAATCAGACTCGAGAAAATTTCAAAATCTTCCAATTTGGAAATCAGTCATCTTTTAGATGAAGAAAAATTCATTTTTGATTCACATGAGGATGAAAAAGAAAGAATTGAAATGATAATTTCTGCAATTATCAATGGAAAATCAAAATTTCTTGAATCATTGGCTCAAAATCATAAAACAAAAAAAATTGTTATTAGATTCCTCAATGAAGTAGATGAGATTGTTGGTGCTGACCTTGAAAAATATGGTCCTTTTAAAACTGAAGATATAGCTACAATTCCATATGAAAATGCTCAGGCATTAATTGCTAAAAATATTGCGACTAAGGTTCATTGGGAAGATTAGATAGAAATTATACCTTTTTCTTTAATATTACATGTCTCATACAGGTGTTGACGTAATTGATTTTTTATTTTACACAATCTATCCAGTAGTTGGTATTTTTGTTGTTGAAATTATAAGCAGATTAGTTAAAGCCCCAAAATGGATAAAGCTGTGGACTCAAGCCGTTATCTCTGTTGGTTTTGGAGTTTACTATTGGTTTATTTTGCCAGCACCACAAAATTTCCCATTAACTGCAATGGTAATGTTTGCACTTGCGATTGCTCTTATTTATCAAGGGAAACGTGCAAAAATTTCTCCTGATAAAAGTCCTTACTGATTTTTAAAATCTACTAAAAATTCGTTTGAAAATATTTGGTTTGTTTCGTCCACCATCTCGTATAACTTTTTTTTCACCGAATCTTTTTGCTCTAATTTGACTAAGTTTTACACATCTATGCTCTTCAGGAAGTCTATGTTCCGCACAAAATGGATCCTTACAATAATTACATTGAAATGGCAAATCTGTCAAATCACCACAGTATGCACAATTTTCTGATTGCATGATTTCATTTACTACTTTTCTTTTAATAAAGGTGCTAGTATTATCCCTAGAATTTCTTAATGCATAAACATTTTTACGATGTAAATGCTAAATTTGCTTAAGTGATTTAGATGATTAAAGATAAAGTTGTAATGATAACTGGTGCTAGTAGTGGCATTGGATTTGCTACTGCTTTGGCTCTTGCAAAAGCAGGTGCTAAGGTTGCGATAGGAGCTAGAAGAGTTGACAGATTGGAAGATCTTGCAAAAAAAATCGTTGCTGATGGAGGAGAAGTTTTTTATCAAAAATTAGACGTAACACAAAAATCTGAATGTGAGAATTTTGCTAAAACAGTTTTAGATAAGTGGGGTTCTATTGATATTCTTGTAAATAATGCAGGCTTGATGCCTTTGAGCTTCTTCAAAAGTCTCAAGATAGATGAATGGGATAGAATGGTTGATGTCAATATCAAAGGTGTATTATATTCCACAGCTGCCGTAATCTCACATATGAAAGAGAAAAAATCAGGTCATATTGTAAATCTTTCATCAGTAGCTGGAAGAATTGTTTTTCCTGCTGGTAGTGTTTATTGTGCAACAAAACACGCTGTTGCAGCGTTTACTGAGGGATTAAGACAGGAATTCAGCGTGCGTTCCAACATTCGAGTAACTAGTATTGAACCTGGAGTTGTCGCAACAGAACTTAATAACACAATTACTGATGAATCTTTACAAGGATTTATAGAAAATACAAAAAAGATGGAAGCATTACAAGCAGAAGATATTGCAAATGCAATCTTGTATGCCGTTGAATCACCATCACATGTTAATGTAAACGAGATTTTGATAAGACCTACAACACAAGAACGTTAAATTGGCAAATATTCCACATGTTGTTGTCTTAGGTGGAGGTTTTGGTGGACTTTCTTCAGCCAATGAATTAAGAAATTCACTTTCTTCATCACAAGTAAAAATCACAATAATCGATAAAAAAGACTGGTTTATGGTAGGGTTTGCAAAATTATGGATAATTAATGGAACTAGAACTTTTGAAAACTCTATTGGCTCACTTAATGAATTATCAAAAAAAGAAATCAATTTCATTAAAGATGAAATTTTAGCAATTGATCTTCAAAATAAAAATGTAAAAACTGCATCTCAAAACATTTCCTATGATTTTCTAATTATTTCAATGGGATCTGTGTTGATTCCTGAAAAAATTCCTGGATTAAAAGAAAATGGATTAAATCTCTATGATCACAATCAACTTTCAAAAATTCATGATAGATTAATGGATATAAAATCTGGAAAAATTGCTATCTCAATAATGGGAATGCCTTACAAATGTCCGCCTGCACCATTTGAAGCTAGTCTACTAATAGATTCTATGCTTAAGAAACGTGGAGTACGAAATTCCATTCAAATTGATTTTTACAGTCCAGCTCCTATCACTTTGCCAGCAGCTGGTCTTGAAGTAAGCAAACAAATTCTTGAACTCGTAAATTCTGAGAAAATTATTTTTCATAATTCATGCAAAATAAAATCTGTAGAATCCAACAAACTAATTTTTGAAAATAATGAAGCTGATTTTGATTTGCTTTTATTTATTCCTCCACACATTGCTCCCGGAATTATTTATGATTCTGGTTTGGCTAAAGAACCTGGATTTATTTCAATTAAAAGGGATTGTAAGACATCTTTTGAAAATGTATTTGCGATAGGTGATGTTACTAGTATGACAGTTACAGAAACCATGACAGTTCCAAAAGCAGGAGTTTTTGCAGAAGGAGAGGGTATAGTAGTAGCCAAAAATATAATTTCAAAAATTCAATCTAAAGAAGAAT
>Ga0102952_1000300_pt1 | contig 20286 bp, 23 predicted proteins | sample SalPon2A_C_D1_MG_FD_78506 | JGI IMG/M metagenome (GOLD analysis project Ga0102952, IMG submission 78506) | Soil microbial communities from South San Francisco under conditions of wetland restoration - Salt Pond MetaG R2A_C_D1_MG | ecosystem: Environmental > Terrestrial > Soil > Wetlands | place... | reverse complement strand
TCTCCTGGTTCTTTTCCATATAGCCCATACCTGCATGATAACCATTGGAAATCCATTCCTTGTAATACTGGTTTTCAGGAAATTCGCCTGCAGGACTTATTCCCACCAGGTCAAAACCAATATCCAGTGCCTTGTTTTTTAAAAGCTTTGTTATTGCCATGAATTCTATATGAATATTTTAACGTAGTGCGGGGCTTTTGGCATATATTATCAGTTCTGAAAGTTCAAGAAATGCATCTATTCCGTTCAGATGAGAACAATATGAAGATCTCATCTTCACATCAAGCGACGCCCCTGCCGGGGTATAGGAAAATACGGCTGTATCAATAAGGTGTATATCATCTTCGGAGCTGATCATGAAGCTAGTATCATTGAAATGAATGTTTATACCTATTTTCTCCAGATAATTCCTGTTTCCTAGATCCTCTTTCCTAAGAATATTTATATTGTACAGGTCTGCCAGAACAGAAGAAGCGTTATTGGAAAACGCGTAAACCTCGACTCCAACACCCTTTAATCTGCTCAAATTATTCCTGACATACTCGTTATCACCGTTGACTGAATAAACATCAGGTGATGAATTCTCGATTATTCCGGCATCAAGCAGGATGAGGGTTATATTTTTGAGTTTCAGTCTTAAGTCCGTCCTTAATTTCCTTAGCATTTTTCTCTCACTGAACTATTATATAATTAATTGTTTAATCAGGATGATAATGTATAATTCGGATCAATCTTATGATACCTCTCAGAGATAACGTAAAATCAAGAACTTTCCCTATTGTAAACACAATCCTTATTATTGCAAATGTACTTGTCTTTCTTTACGAGCTGCATATCGGTGGTGCACTCAGGCAGTTCATTTTCGAGAACGGACTGATACCTTCCGTTGTAACATCCATGAGCTCGGTACCTTTCGATCAGAGATTCGTCCCTTTTTTCACTTCGATGTTCATTCACGGAGGCTGGCTGCACGTTATAGGGAACATGCTATTTCTTTACATATTCGGTGATAATGTTGAAGACAGGATCGGTCATTTTAAATACCTGGGTTTTTACCTTTTATCAGGTATTGGCGCGGCTCTTCTCCAGATCTTTATGAACCTGAGATCAGATATACCCATGATCGGTGCAAGCGGTGCAATATCAGGAGTACTCGGTGCGTATTTAATGTTCTTTCCAAACGCCAGGGTACTCACGCTCATACCTATATTCATATTTATACAACTCATATATATCCCGGCATCCCTGTTCATTATATTCTGGTTCGCTATACAGTTTATAAGCGGTGTAAGTACCGTCGGCAACATGCAGAATGCAGGCGGTGTGGCTTTCTGGGCGCATGTCGGGGGATTCGTTGCCGGACTTCTGATCGCCATGTATTTCAGGAAGAAAAGCTATAGGCAAAATTTCTCTAATGGTTATAATTTCTGAAAAGCAGTAATTTATTATCCTTTTACTAAATGAATATGCCACGTAACAACAATAAGGAAAATGTAGGTATTATAGCATGCGGCGGTCCTGCACCGGGGATCAACGGCATTATAAGCGCTGTTACGATCGAGGCGAACAACAGGGGCAAGGAAGTCGTGGGCATAACAGACGGTTTCAAATGGATAGCCGAAGGTGATATATCCAAATGCCTCAAACTTGATATAGATATAACATCACGCATTCATCTATGGGGTGGTTCCATAATTGGTATATCAAGAGAAAGTCCTCTTACAACTCCGGAAAGGGCAAGTAATACTTTAAGCTCACTTGACAAGCTCGGGATCCGTTATCTCATCAGTATAGGTGGTGACGGCACAATGTATCTGGCAAGCGAGATAGAGAAGAAATCAGATGGTAGATTAAGAGTTGCGCATGTACCCAAAACCATAGATAACAATCTTCCGCTTCCTGACAACAACTCCACATTCGGTTTCGAAACCGCTCGGCATTACGGAACAAGGATAGTTAATTACCTTACAGAAGACGCAAAGACAACCAGCAGATGGTTCCTGGTAGTTACAATGGGAAGGAAGACCGGACACCTTGCACACGGAATAGGCAAGGCGTCCGGAGCAACACTTACGATCATCCCCGAAGACTTCGGCAGAAAGAAGTTATCCCTCGGCAAGATAGTAAAAATAATAGAGGGTTCGGTGATCAAGAGAAAATGGATGGACAAGCAATACGGTATCGTTATAATAGCCGAAGGTGTAGTTGAGATACTTGAAGAACTGGACGAACTGGGACACCTTGATAAAGACGAGATAGGCAGGTTGAATCTATCGCAGGCTAACATTGCAGAAATAATAAGAAAAAAGGTTCAGAAAAACCTGAAAGATAAAGGAATAGATATCAGGATGATCGATAAACAGATAGGCTACGAGCTTCGTTCCGCCCCTCCTATACCTTACGATCTCAAATATACCAGGGATCTTGGATACAGTGCTACCAAGTTTCTGCTCGAAGGCGGTAACCGTGCTATTCTGGCATTAAAACGAGGAAGGATGACACCGCTCAGATTCGACGACCTGATGGATAAGGGCAGCGGCAGAACAAAAATTAGGTATGTCAACACAAATACGGAATCCTACGAAGTTGCCCAGAAATACATGATAAAACTCCTGAAAACAGACCTTGAAGATGAAAAAAAACTGAAGGAGCTGGCTCGTATTGCAAATATGAAACCGGCAGAATTTAAAGAATATTTCAGCGAGATCTTCTGAACTATACCAATATCGGGGACAGGAATATGAATGTCAGACAGGAATACAAAGAGTACGTGAGAGCAAATATACAATCACTGTTGAAAGAGGAGCTCAGACCACTCAGATTTTACAGGATAGTAGAAATCGTGAAGAACAGGATAGGCTGTTCCGATACGGATATTAAAAACGGTGTACAGCATCTTATAGATTCAGGAGTACTCAGCAGAACGACTGACGGAGAATACCTCTATAACCGTTAATTAAGTTATAGTCCTGACCCGTGAAAGAAAATCCACTAATTATTTGAATAGTTTCTTATACTCCCCATAGCCCTCCTCATCCAGTTCAACCCTGGGAATGAACCGAAGCGATGCGGAATTGATACAATATCTCATACCCGTAGGTTGCGGTCCGTCATTGAATACATGCCCGAGATGGGAATCGGCATGCATGCTTCGCACCTCCGTTCTCACCATGCCCAGGCTTTTGTCCTTTACTTCCCGGATATTTGAAGGTTCGAGAGGTTTCGTAAAACTCGGCCAACCGGTTCCTGACTTGAACTTGTCAGTAGAGCTGAAAAGCGGCTCGCCGGAAACAATGTCAACGTATATACCCTCTTTCTTGTTGTCCCAGTACATGTTGTTAAATGGAGGTTCTGTTCCGGACTCCCGGGTAACCCTGTACTGAAGAGGGGTTAATTTCTCTTTTAATTCTTTTTTGGCAGAGTCCTCGAATATATCACGGTCTCCATCACCCCATGTTCTCTCAATATAACCTTCACGCCCGGAAAGCTTCTTGTATGTCTTGTATCTAACCGGGTTTTTTTTAAAGAAGTCCTGGTGATATTCCTCTGCTTTATAGAACGGTTTTGCTTTTCTTATTTCCGTTACGATCGGCTTGTTGAACTTGCCCGATCTTTCAAGCTCTTCTTTGGATCTCTCTGCAAGACTTTTCTGCTCACCGTTGTAATAGAATATTGCAGTCCTGTACTGTGCACCCCTGTCGGCAAACTGCCCGCCCTCGTCAGTAGGGTTGATCTGCCTCCAGTACACGTGTAGCAGGTCTTCATATGATATTTTCGATTTGTCATATATCACCTGTACGGATTCAAGATGATGTGTTCTGCCCGAAGAGACCTGCTGATATGTCGGGTTTTTTTCATCTCCGCCTGTATAACCCGAATATACTTCAACAACACCGTCCAGCTTTTGAAATGCAGGCTCCATACACCAGAAACAACCACCTGCAAAGGCCGCTTTCCGGATATTCTTGTCTTCCTGTGATCTTGCAAACATAGCCGGTATGACCAGCATGGTCACTAACAGGGAATACTTCAAAATTGTTTTGATCATTTTCCTTTCACCTCTGAAATTCATATGAATTACATCAATTCATTATCAATTATTTCGGATATTTTACTCGTACTTACCTCTCCGCTGCTGTTATAAAGAATATCACCCTTCTTTCCGAGAACAGTTACATGTGGTATGTACTTTCTGTAAAAACGGTTGACCAGTTCCTTCTGACCAGCAGACATGTCACTGTCCAGGTCTATTACTATGAATTTGACCCTGTCCCTGTACTTTTTATAAAGGTCAACAGTTCTCCTCGCCTGCCGCTTGGAGTTGTAGCATTCACGCTGATAGAAAATTATGTATGTAGGAACCTTGGAGCTGATATCACCCTCAGTCATTTCCTTTCCGGTTATAAGCGGTCCGTCATTAGAATCACTGTTGTAATCAAGTGTATTATTCAGTTTAAGATCAGTTGCCGCAATGCAAACTGTATCCAGGGCGATAGACATTGTTAATATTGTTAAAAGAATGAATATCGAACTCTTCATCGTGCCATCCTTTCTTGCCGTATAACCGGACTACTTATCCGTCATATCGCCATTGCTCATTGAACCTTCTTCCATTTTTTTGCCGCTATCCATCATATCATCATTCTTCATCATCTTATTATTTTCCATCGTGTGGTCTTCATTCAGACATTTCTCATTTTTGTCACTACAGTGATTGTTCCGCATTAACTCTTTATCTTTTATCATATCCTTGTTCTGCATTGCATCTTCTTTGTTGTCCATCATATCATTATCACCAGCGATGGACATTCCACCCATAGCAAGAAAAAGTACTGTTACAGTAATCGTTATAATTTTTTTCATTTTATAAACCTCCTTACAAATATTTGCTTATGTGTTGATAGAATAAGGATTAAAATAATAATGTCAAGTCTACTTTACATTCAGACAGTATGGAATACATGAGTTTTATCGTGCTACAGTTTATTATCAGATGATTCCGGAGGATGAACTATTCAGTTTTTAAGTCTGCTGTATATCAGGCTTATTATCTTTGCAAAGATCATGGCTCCGATAGCAATCACAAGCCATATATCTACATCATGCCTTATTCCCTGTACTATCACACCGGCAACAAGTACTGCCGCACCTGCCAGAAATGCTATCCTGCCAGCGAACATTCCATGCACCATTTCCCTTTCGTCCCTGGGCTTCTCTCTCCAGATAAAACTGGCGAAAAGTGTAAAAACGATAACGAGTATGAATACCAGGAGCATTACCACATTGCCGGGCATCCATATTCCCATCGGGTTCAGGAACAATACCAGAAGAACAAGTAATACGAGTGATAATGCTATTTCCTGTATCAGACTATTTCTCATGATAAGCTATCCGGAAAATTTCCTCTACTTTTTTGTTGAAGAATCGGGCTATCTTGAGAGACAGCAATACCGAGGGGATATAGTTCCCCTTTTCTATGGCTATAACCGTCTGCCTGGTGACATCCACGGCTTTCGCAAGGTCTTCCTGGGTAATTCCGGCATGCCTTCTCAGTTCGTACACACTGTTTGTAACAGATTCTTTCATACATATATCAGCTAAGTTGAATACTATTAAAGATATACTTCATTCTGTCAATATACTAAATAACCAAAAGGAAGTTCATTCGGGAAAAAAGAGAAGATCTGTAAAACCGATCTGAATATATCTTTTAATTAAATATCGATCTATCCAGTGGAAGTCTGAAGATCTCTTCTTCCGAGTATTAAATAACCCGTAACACCAGAGATTACGGATGCTATTAATATACCAAGCTTGGCAAGTGTCAGTAAATCCGGATCATTAAAAGCCAGACCTGCAATGAATATCGACATCGTAAACCCGATCCCCGCTATGCATCCGATTCCGTACACCTGCTTCCAGGAAACGCCCTCCGGCAGGTCAGCTATACCGATCTTTACGGCAATCCAGCTAAAAAGGATGATCCCGGCCTGTTTGCCGACAAATAGTCCAAGGATAATGCCGTATGTAACTGGATGTACGATTACGGTGAACAGGTTCGCGTCTATTGTTACCCCGGCATTTGCCAGCGCAAATATGGGCATCACTACGTATATTACCCATGGATGTAGTGCGTGTTCGAGCCTTTGTAGAGGTGTCTGGACAAGCTTGCTTGCTGTTTCAACCGCTTCGGCAGCATAATGCTGGCTGGAATTTCCGAGAATGCTGACTTTAAAACTGCTGGCTTCCTCAAACTTTTCAATGTAATAACGTCCCGTCTTGAGAAATTCATCCGCATTTATCCGTGTCTGTGCCGGTATAGCCATCGCCGCAAGCACGCCTGCAATAGTAGAGTGCATCCCTGACAGGAGAAATGCAAGCCAGAGCCCGCCTATGCCGAGTAAAGCATAGAGAAGAGTGCTTCTTATCCCCACCCAGTTCGCGATGACGAGTGCAGCCATGAAACCGGCACCGACAAGCAGATTTATCATGGAAATGTCCGATGTGTAAAAAAGTGCGATTATTAACACAGCCCCAATATCATCAACGATAGCAAGTGACGTCAGAAATATCTTTAACGATAAGGGTACCCTGTCACCCAGAAGTGCAAGAACCCCTATTGCGAAGGCGATATCAGTAGCGACAGGAACACCCCAGCCTGAAGACTGCGGAAGTGATGGGTTAAGGACTATGTAGATAAGGGCAGGTATCAGTATACCGCCGGCAGCCGCAACAATAGGCAATGCAGCTTTTTTCGGGGAGGAAAGTTCCCCGATCAAAAGTTCACGTTTAATCTCCAGACCAATTACGAAGAAGAACATAGCCATCAGACCGTCATTGATCCAGTGTGCGAGGGATTTATTAAGTACAAAATCACCAATGCCGATTTTCGCTTTCATGTGCCAGAGTTCGAAATAACTTTCAGCAAATGGTGAATTAGCCCATACCAGCGCAACAATTGTGGAAAGCAGAAGCAGTATCCCTCCGGATGCCTCGAATTTCATAAAGTTGTCGAATGCTGTAACAACTTTCCTGATCGGTAATTTCAACTGCTGTTCCATATAATCAGATTCCCCTGTTATATATATTTACGCATCGAAATAATACGCATTAAAAAAGAAAATCATAATTTTTTATTACAGGCAACATCATCGAATATTAAACAATTCAAAGTTTTATAAAGTTTACCTATCAGTTTATGAAATACCGAAATAAAAAAACAATTGATGTCTGCATATAAATAGTATCATTATCAATTAATACTTTAATAACGCGAGGCATATTATGGGATTTTTAAATAATTCCGATCTTAAACAATTCAGCTGCGGAGATGTCGTACCGGGCAGTACCGGAATGCTGACTCTTGAATTTGGTCCGGGAGCTAATAATTTCAGCGGAGCACCGGACAAAAATGCCGAATTCCCGTTCTGGTTTGGCTGCTACAGGTGCAACATGGGAGAAGAGCTCAAGAAATGGAAAAATACGGAGACATACGTTTCATATTTCGTTTCGAAGGACAGTTTCAAGATCCTTAATGAAGGTGAGACTAAAACAGTCGGCGAAGGTGCGTGGATAGGTTTCCCGCCACAAACGGATTACGAAGTTCGCTGTAGGGAGAACGGCTCGGGACTTCTGTGGGTCTATTATCCGCCAAAAGCCGGTTAAGCGCTAAAGGAACTTAAAGGAAGTGATAATTCAAGCCACTTTCAGTATGAACCTGGAGTTGGCTTTTTAATTCCTTTCTTTTATATCGAGGACTATCCTTCCGGGTTTATGAAGCTCGAATGCCCTGAAAACAGCAGCTGAATTTAGTTGTACGTCAACCAGATATCCGCTACTGTCTGAAAGTGTATTATCTTTGCTGACCGTAATATTCTTTATTATCTTGCTTTCACCGAGATCAGGTATTTGTGCAGTGAACGATCTGTATCCTGAGAGCCTGATTCTGATATCATTCCCGGCTTCCGGCAGGGATACTTCGAAATAGCCAGGCACATCAACAGGTTCAGCAGAACCTGGCTCGTCTTCTTCAGACTGTTCAAAAACATCGAATACCAGCCTTTCAAACCCCTGTCTGGGTGCCCATCTCAGATTCTTTATATCAAGCCCGTCTGTTACATCACCGCCTGTTATATAACCAGACGTTTTGTAACCCTTATATTCTTCCTCCACATTAGCTGATTTCTCTACGCTGTTTTTTCCTAGATTTGTATCTTTACCCCCTCGCAACATACATACTTTATTGTATATGATCTCCGGACCTGATCCCGGGCCGACCTCGTACCATTTGCCGTTGTAATTTGGTGCAAAAGGATCATGAAACTCGGAATCATATACTGTTTTACCTTCGCTGTTAATGAGTATAGTATGGGCAACTGTAAATTTCCTCTTTTCGCAATCGAAGTAATATTCCTCTTTCCTGGTCCTATATTGTCCGTCGTTATATTCCGATTTCATATCATCCGAGAGCTCGAATTTCACCAATAGAGTTCTTTTACTGTCATCATTCTCATCGATCTGAAGCGATGTCTTGTCACCAAAAAGTGTGACATCCGTACTCTGTACTTTCATTGTTGCGAATTTCGTCCATTCAGCTGAATATGAATGAGTAAAAGGGATGAAAGTTGAGAGTATAACGACATAAATTGCGAATTTTCTCATTTTGTACCCAAAGTAAGTTAAAGAAATTTTTATTTTCGGAATAAGATAACCGAAAAGGAGTGGCAATTAACAGCCATATTTTTAAATGTAAAAAACTGAGGACTCGACTTTAAGCATCTAAATCAGTTTATTCGTGATGATATATATAAAACTATATCTTCCAGTGTTGTGAACTGGTCGTAATCTGATTCCGGGATCTCTATTCCCAGGTCATTATTCAGTGCTATAAGGAAGTTAAGGTAATCAAAAGAATCAATATCCAGGGTCTCCCGAATATTCTCTGAAGGGCCGAGTTGATTAAGGTCCGCCTCAGGTGCGACCCTCCGTAATTCCCTGAAAACCGTTTCCTTTATTTGCCGTTCGTCCAAATCTTTTCAACCTCCTGCAGATATTCGTTCAATGATTCCAGAAATCGACTACCGCTTACACCGTCTGTCGCTCTGTGATCTGCTGCCAGAGTAACCCTTACAGAGGGTCTGACCGCGATCATGCCGTCATGTGCCATAACCCTCTGCTGTATACTTCCGAAACCCACCAGTGCTACCTGTGGAGGATATATAACCCCGTATACCACTTCAGCACCCATATCCCCCAGGTAGGTTAAAGTAATAGTCGAATCTGTGATATCCGAGCTTCTGATCCTTCCTGCCCGGGCACGTGTGATCATATCATTCAGATCTTCCCTTATCTCATCTGGTTTTTTTTTGTCCGCATCCCTGATAGATACATTGATAAGACCACCTTTTCTGAGAGATACGGAGAAACCAATATTCAGCTCCTGTTTTATCAGTAATTGATCAACTTCCCAGTATCCATTTAGTTCTGGTACATCTCTGAGTGCATGTGCAACTGACTTTATAAGGATCAAAGCGGGCAGGAACCTCTCCCGGATAGACCGCTTCCTGTTTTCATTTTCAAGAAATCTGAGCGATTTTGTCATATCTATTGAAGACTCCAGGTAGTAATGTGGTATTTCCCTGTTCGAGAGTGACATTGCGGCAGCTATGGCCTTGCGCATTCTGTTCTGCGCGTCCGTCCTTTGTTCCTCACCTGGTTCAGCAAATTCTGTTCGTCTTGTTTCGGGTTTTTTTAATCCTGCTGCGCGCTCAACATCATCTCCATCGATCGTACCGGAGATCCCGGAGCCTTGTACAGTTTTTATGTCCACACCAAGCTTTTCAGCAAGTCTGCGGGCACGGGGTGATATCCTTATACGTTCTTTCTTTTGCTTCTTTGCCTTTTTTACCGGTTCTGTTTTTTTTGAACCGGCTCTTTTAATTTCTCCAGCCTCGTCACCGATGACCGCAAGGACCTCGCCTACGGGCACCTCCTGTCCTGGTAAAATCCTTATTTCGCTAATGATCCCGTCCTCGAATACCTCAATATCGATCAGTCCCTTGTCCGTTTCGACCAGTGCTATTATATCTCCCTTCTTTACACGGTCTCCTTCCTTGTAGTTCCATTCAACAAGGACACCTTTTTCCATGTCCGCGCCCAGACTGGGCATCCTGAATTCACTCATCTTTGTTAACGATTCTCCTTACGGATTTAACAATATCATCAACCTGGGGAAGAGCTGCCTGCTCCATATGTTTGGAATAGGGCATAGGCACCTCCGCACTGCAAATACGCTCGACCGGTACATCAAGTTCATAAAACGCTTTTTCAATTATTCGTGCACTTATCTCGGCTGAAATGCTGCCGCTCCTCCACCCCTCGTCGACGATCAGAGCACGGTGTGTTTTGGATACAGATGACAGAAATGTATCTTCGTCGAGCGGACGAAGGACCCGAAGGTCAATAACCTCACAATCAATACCGTCCCGGGAAAGCAGGTCTGCGGCTTCAAAAGCCTTTGAGAGAGTGCCACCATAGGCTATTATTGTAATATCCTTCCCCGAACGCATCACTTTACACTTGTCTATATCCACAGCCCCGGCATCTTCAGAAAGCTCACCCTCCGTGTTATAAAGCCCGGCATATTCGAAGATAAGAACCGGGTCAGGATCTTCAAGTGCTGTCCAGAGCATACCCCTTGCATCCTGAAGAGTTGCAGGAGTAACTACCTTTATTCCCGGAATATGTGCATACATACCTTCGAGACTGTGGGAATGCTGAGCGGCTATCTGCCTGCCTCCACCTGTAGCCATCCTTATCACCAGAGGCACGTTGTACTGACCGCCCGACATGTGTAGATATGTAGCTGCATTGTTCATAATCTGGTCCAAAGCAAGGAGGCTGAAATTAACGGTCATAACTTCTACGATGGGTCGCATTCCGCCCAGTGCCGCACCGATGCCGGCTCCGACAAAGCTCGATTCGCAAAGCGGTGTATCAATGATACGCTCCTGGCCGAACTGCTCCAGAAGCCCTAGACTTACGGCATATGCACCACCATACCTTCCAACATCCTCGCCCATCAAAAAAACTCGTTCGTCTTTTTCCATCGCTTCAATTATAGCCTGTCTTACAGCTTCTCTATATTGTATCTTTTTACCTCTTTCTTTCATTTTACACCCTTTTCTGAATAGACATACTTTGTAAGGTCCTCAATCGGTTCCCATGTTCCGGATTCTGCAAAAGATACGGCTTCTTCGATCTCACCTGAAACTTCCTTTTCTATCTTATTTATATCCTTTTTATCAGCGTGTTTATTCTTTAGGAGGAATTCACGGAAGGTTTCAACAGGGTCCCTCTTCTTCCACTCTTCTATCTCATCCTTTGACCTGTAACGGTCAGAGTCAAACATGGAATGGGCCCGGAAGCGGTATGTCCTGCATTCGAGGAAATACGGTACCCTTTCCTTCCTTACTACCCCGGCAGCTTTCCTGACTGCTTCCTCAACAGCAATTACATCCATACCGTCAACAAAGGAAGACTGAACGTTGTATGCGACTGCACGGCTTGCAAGGTCTGTAACTGCGTGAGTGAACCTGATTGCGGTTCCCATGGCATATAGATTATTTTCGCAAATGAATAATACGGGGAGTTCCCAGAGGGATGCGAGGTTCATTGACTCGTGGAATTCACCCTCTGCAACAGCACCGTCGCCGAATATACAGCATGTTATCCTGTCGTTACCCTGCATCTTGTCTGCAAGTGCAAGACCGACTGCAACAGGAAGACCGCCTCCTACAATTGCATTACCTCCAAACAACCGTGCATTTACATCAAAAAGGTGCATTGACCCGCCTCTTCCGAGACAACACCCTTCTTTTTTTCCGTACATTTCAGCCATAACAGAGCCTGAAGGAATACCTCTTAAAAGGGCATAACCGTGCTCGCGGTAAGTTGCCACCATATTGTCATCCCCGGTAAGTACTTCTGTAACTCCGGTTGCAACTGCCTCCTCCCCTATATACAGGTGAAGGAATCCCCTTATTTTCATTTTTCCATAAAGTTCTGCAGCCTTTTCTTCGAACTGCCTTATTCTCCACATCTGCTTAAAAAGATGCAGATCGTGTTCACGTTCGGATCTCACAGTCATTTTATTATTTCCGGTTTTTTTTGAACCCGAAGTTCTTTTTGTCTTTCTGTTCATCAGTTCGTCTCCAGTGTTGATGTATCGCCTTCAGGAAGACCGAGTTCACGTGCTTTTAAAAGACGCCTCATTATCTTTCCGCTCCTTGTTTTTGGGAGGCTGTCTGTAAATTCTATCTCTTTTGGTGCAACAGCCGACCCGAGTCTTTTCCGGGCGAAACCTATAAGCTCCTGTTTAATTTCATCCCCGGGTTCAAACCCGTGTTTAAGACAGACAAATGCCTTCACCAGCTCCCCGATCAGGGGATTGGGTTTTCCTATTACTCCTGCCTCGGCCACCGCGGGGTGTTCCATGAGGGCACTTTCCACTTCGAACGGACCTACCATGTGACCCGAAGTCTTTATAATATCGTCGGTCCTTCCTACGAACCAGAAATAACCGTCTGCATCTCTCTTCGCCAGATCGCCGGTTATATACCACCCGCCGGAAAAGCATTCTTTATAACGTTCTTCATCATGGAGGTAACCCCTGAACATCGACGGCCAGCCGGTCCTGAGTGCAAGGTCACCTTCAATGTCCGGATTCTTTTCAATTGTAACACCGCCATTATCGGACCTTTTAACTATAGCAGCTTCTATCCCGGGCAGGGTCTTGCCCATCGAACCCGGGCGTATTTCGAGAGCAGGAAAATTAGCTATCATGATCCCGCCGGTTTCCGTCTGCCACCAGTTATCGTGTATCGGAAGCCCCAGGGCACTCTGACCCCATACCACGGCTTCCGGATTGAGCGGTTCCCCTACGCTGTGAACGAGTCTGAGTTTTTTCAGGTCATATTTCTCTTTTGGATCGAAGTCCATTCTCATTAACATACGTATTGCTGTGGGGGCCGTGTACCAAACTGTAACTTCCTGTTCCTCGATTATTGAATACCATCTCTCTCCATCGAAATCGGCTTCGTCAATAATGTTGGTTATACCATGTAGCAAAGGTGCAATTACACCATAGGATGTGCCGGTAACCCATCCAGGGTCGGCCGTACACCAGAAGATATCTTCCGGATGAAAATCCATAACGTATGTAGCTGTTATATAGTGCATTAAGACTGCATTATGCACATGAATAGCCCCTTTAGGCATTCCCGTTGTGCCACTGGTAAAATGTAAAAGTGCCATATCCTCAGGGTCAGTTACCGGTATGATATAATCACCCGAAGCACTTTCCATCAGTTTTGGAAGCGAGAGGACTTTTTCGTTAATGTCTTCGCTTTTATTTGTTATCAGGACGTATTCAAGTGTAGGCAGATCATTTATCATCCTCTCGATCTTTTTTTTGTAAAGCTGTTCCGTGGTGATCAGGACCCTTGCATCACCACGTGTCATCCTCTGTTTAATCGGTTCGGGACCGAAAGCGGAAAAAAGCGGACAGAATACGCTTGTATTTTTAAGTGTACCGAGAACTGCAAAATAAAGCTCAGGTATTCTGCCTGCAAGTGAGAAAACCCGCTCACCCTTTCGCACACCCAGATCCTTTAGGATGTTTGCAAAGCTGCTGCTCTTCTCTTTCAGATCAAAATATGTGAGATCGACCACATCACCGTTTTTACCGAGCCATCTTAAAGCAAGCTTATCTCCCCTGCCGTTCGCAACGTGTCTGTCTACAGCCTCATGGGCTATATTCAATCCTCTGTCTTCCGGAAGACCGTCGAGCTCATTGCGTACATCCTCCCATGAGAATTTCGAACACGTTGATTCATAATCAACCATGTTAGGCTTAACTTTCAAGGAAGAAGCTGATTTTATTATCGTCTGAAACACTAAATATCCTCTGAATATTATTTACCATTAAAGTAGCAAGTCGTTTGCCATAACACATAGTACCCATAACATATTGTAATTACTAAATATTTTACGCATAATCATTAGAATTAATAATTTTGTTTTGTACGAAATCGGAGTATCTGACAAATGTGGTATTTTTGGGATAAAAAATACAGATTGACTGTATCTTTAATTTTGTGATAGTCTGAATTCTGGTGGTTGTGGCATATTTTTACTGACAGGCAAAATCATATTTGGGGGTAGATGCTATGAGGTATATGGTATTTGTTTTTATTAGTTTCATTTTGATTGCCGTTCCGGCAAATGTCTCATCAGAAGAAAAAGCAGAATCAAGCGTTCCTGCATGGAGGATGAAAGGTAACATGGTCGTAACCGATACCTGCGGGGTTAATTGCCCATGCCTGTTCGGGCTGGACCCTCATCATGGCAGTTGCAGGTTCCTGGGCGGGATGAAGATAAACGAAGGAAACTACGGTGTAGTTTCTCTCAAAGGAGTAACCTGGGGTATGCTGGGAGAATTCACCGGTTCACGGGAGAATCAGAAATTCCTGTATATGGCATATTACGTCGACAATAAGGCTTCAAAAAAACAGCAGGAAGCTGTAAGAAGCATCCTGTCAGGTGCTCCGTTCTCGGGACTTGGGGAACAGCTGGGAATAAAAGTGGTTCCAGTAAAGCTTGTTGTCCCCGATTCCCCGATCGGAGAATACAAATTAACCCTTGGCAAACTGGGAGATATGTCTGTCATGCCGGCAGTCGGAAATGACAAGACCACTCCACAAAAAATACAGAATCCTGTTTATCCCTTTCCGATCAGCGAAGTCATAATTGGTCATGCAAAAGGGAAATTCATGGATCATGGTAAGGACATGGAACTCACAGATAACAGCGGAGAGATCAGCATAGTCGAGTTATCCGGTGGCGGAGAAAGCTAACGAATATATAGCTTTACTCTCAGGTTCTGTTTTTAAAATGAATAAATTTGACATGCTTTTCATCCAAAGGCTTGCCGGACTATGCGTAGCTGCATTCATATTGATAGCAGCATATAAATTCCAGAAGGAGATCCCCACTGTAGGTGCAACCGGCGAAGCTGTAAATATAGGTGGAGGTTTTTACCCTACTGCCATTGTTCTCTGGATATTCTGGATTATAACTATAGGTATTGCAGGTTTGTTCATATTATATGCACTGAGACCGGATTATAGAGATCAGGATAATGATTGAACAGTGGGGTGAATAAACTTTACACATCGGTTTTATATTTCAGTTATTTTTAGATAATGAGTACAAACACAGAGGTAGCTTCATGAGATTTGTAACAGCAATAGTTTTTGGATTGATAATTTTCATGATTTCTTCTCTCGAAGTTAAAGCTCAGAAGCAGACCCCTGCTCCTGCCGAATCATACCCCGTTATAAAAATGGAAGTCGGAGACACTTTTGCTATATGTAAATCAGGCTATATCGTCTGCCCGGCGAGAAATCCGATTTGTGACGATGCGAGCATAGTAAAAATTGTTGATACCCCGGACGGAATGGGATTTAATGGGATTGCAAAAGGTGAAACAGTCTGTTCGGTGCGGTCTGCAACTGCCATCCGTTTTATTTTCAGTCTCGTTATTGAGTAAAGTGAATTATAAATCCAGTTACTTATTTAAAAACGGGGGCCTGCTGTATTCAAAGCCCCCGCGCATGTTATTCCATAGAATTTACTATTTCATCTCGGTTGCCGCTGTTTCCTTTACGGCTTTCATGGCATTTTCCGGAGTGATTTCCTTGCCTTTTTTATTCACATAGTGAATATCAAAAGGTGCATCAGTATAAAGGAAAAATTTGCATGTATCTTCCATGCATTTGAACTGATGGACATGCTTTGAAGGCAGCATTACAAATCCACCTGATTTAAGCGTTAAAGGTTTCACATTTTTCATCTCTACTTTAGCAACCCCGCTCACTATCATCAAATTTTCGTTTGCTGTATGCCAGTGCCACGGAATAATGCAACCCTCCGTTGTATTTACATAAAGAATAGCGGGACCGGTAGCAGGGTCACCGCTCTCAACGGCTAAAGTCATACATTCAGGCAAACCGGGAAAGGTTGTCAGTTTCAGTTCTTCCATATTACGTCCGATAGAACTTGCAGCTTTTTCCTTTCCCTGCGTTGATACAGATAAGACTAGAAACAACAAGCTAAACATAAACAAGCTAATATATCCTGTACTTCTCATGGTACACACCTCTTTGTCGAACCTTAGTAGATTCAACCTGGAATGTTTTGTGTATTAGGGACATCCCGACCCCTATTATTTAATTATATGAATCTGGAGTATAGGCTCCTTAAACGAAAAGAGCAATAGATATTTTTTGTATAATTATAAATGGTTCCGGCTGTCTTATAATATAGAGAGATTTTCAAGTATAAATGTACTTCGCAGAATTAATCCGGGCTTAATAGTAATTGTCACAAGTGTATTCAGGGACAATCAAAAGACATTTGATAAAATGAAAAAGTCAACGCCGTACTTTCTAAACCATACACATCAAATTTATTACCGAGCACCATCTGCGAGATAATGAATAATGAAAGTACATAGAAATACTTTTAAAAAATTAGAATTTAATATAAAGGATTGTTTTAATTAGAGATAGAACCATATTTTATTCCAGTACATCAAGTGCCGGCAACGTTCCGTGAGCCATGAAGTAAAGGAAAGCACCTCCTCCGGTTGAAACATGAGTCATCTTATCCTGCATATTCTGGCTGCGGACAAACCCTCCTGTTTCACCTCCGCCTACAAGGGTGATAGCATCGGAATCCGCTAGGAATTCGGCTATCTTTGCAGTACCTTCAGCAAAAAACCTGTTTTCATATTTGCCCATAGGTCCGTTCCATAAAACAGTATTAGCATTATCGATCTCTTTTTGGTACAGAGATATCGTCTTTGGTCCTATATCCATACCTTTTCTGTTACCCTTGATCTCCTCGTCCACTATTTCACGGATCTCCTCGGAATCATCACTTACAACATGGTCCACGGGGAGTACCAGTTTATCCCCTGCCTCCTTTATGATTTTTCCTGCTAAATCAAGCGCACCTTCCTCAACTTCTGAACTCCCTACGTCGTGTCCCCTTGCTTTCATAAATGCATAACTCATAGCACCACCTATCAGGAGACGGTCAACACGGTTAATGAGAGCATGGATCGTCCCTATCTTGTCAGAAACCTTGATACCACCAAAAATTGCGACAAAAGGATGTTTTGGTGAATTGCGTACTTTGTTTAGTGCATCTATCTCTTTTTGAATAAGAAAACCGATTGCCCGTGAGTCAGGTTGGAAATGTTTTGGAACAGCAAACATCGAAGCATGTTTTCTATGACATGCAGCGAATGCATCGTTAATATAGACTTCACCCATACTTGCAAGTTTCGCTGCAAAATCTTCATCACATGATTTTTCTCCCGGATCGAAACGCAGGTTCTCAAGTAACATTATCTCACCATCTTTAAGGTTATCAGCCATGGCTTCCGCTTCATGTCCAACTACCTTATTACACTTCTTAACATTGACATTAAGCAGTTCGGATAATCTACTGGCTACCGAATCTAGTTTTAATTCAGGAACAACCTCGCCTTTGGGTCTTCCGAGGTGTGTCATCAGTACACATCTGCATTTCTTCTCCAGGGCATATCTTATTGTGGGAAGGGCAGTCTTAATACGACTGTCATCCAAAATAGAACCATTCTCCAAAGGAACATTGAAATCTACTCTTATCAGTAAACGCTTATTATCTATACCTATGGTTTTGATGTTCCTCATAACACCTTCTCCGAAAATATCTGTATTAATCAGTACCTAGGAATTCGAAGTGTCTGTTTTTTTGCCGTATTTAGTTATAGAATAAATTGAATTCGTTGCATAACCCAAATAAATTGTCCCGCCCGGGTTAAATATATTGCCCAATTATTCCATCCTGAGAGATAAATAAAAAAGGGGATGCTCTCCTTTTTATTCGATGATTCTATTTATCGATTTGTTATTCCAGGGAACTAATATTAAGAATTACTATTAAAAAGCCGACGAGGGGACTTGAACACCTGCCCCTTCCATCTGTTTTAATATTAAGGACAATAGCTGCAGAATTCTCAATCACACTCCACTATCTGAGAAGATTGTGTAAAGGTTCCGCAAGAAGCACTCCAGCGGGTTTCACTCCCATCTGCAAAAGTTAATTTAACTCTATAGCTGAGTTGAGTCTCTCCAGGTTGAGCATTGAACAACACAACTCCATATTTATCATTGGTTGAAAATGAAGAATTACCCTGCAGTTGTATAGTCCTGCCATCGCTGTCCAGAGCATTTACAATCACAGAAGTCACGTTTTTCCTGTCGTAAAGGGTTTTATAGAAACGAATTGCCCTGTTAAAACTTGAAACTTCGCTATCATTAAGATCAGCAGATTTTGCTGCGATTTGTACATGGGCTTTTTCAAGGCTGGAAACATTCGGATCATATGCAATTATTGACTGAATAGCAGGGCGCCATTGAATCCGTAAAAAGGGGTCACCGAATATGTGTGGCGACATCAGGTTACTCAGATTACCTATTTGACCACCGGATTGCATTGTTTCATGGATAATTGATTTATTTCTCTCAGCAAGACTTCTACCCAAAGGAATACCATAGTTTAAATGTTTATAAAATTGACCAATATGATCCAACCAAACACTTTCGGAATTACAGAGAAGTCCGAGTGTATGTGAGGTGGAAACCAGAATTTCGTTACACAAATTCTGCTGTGGATCGTTGTTTGTTCGGTATTCACCATTCCTGCAGGACTGGAAATGAAAAAATCGCACCTTCGGATCTAAATCAATGTACTTTGGTATATTCATGGTACCTCCCGCAGATCCTGACGTATTTGTCGCAAATGATTGAATCGTAGTTCCACCGTGGACACCTAAAAGAACCCATTCGTATCCTTCACTATTATTTAAATGGGATTTATAGTCAGCTTCGTTGGTGATATCAGTATTCAGGTCCGGGTCGAAGACGCTTACCAGTTCTTCACGATCAAAAGCATTTAGAAGCTCCTCTTCATCGGTGCGCTGCGGGGTACCATTCATACCCGCATCCCTGCCAAAAGGGGTATCTATATACAACAGAGCATTTACATTACCTTCAAACTGAGGATCATTTTCCCAGTAATTATTAAGTTTTTCCAGATAACGAACGGTTTTTTGAGCACGCGGTTTAACAGAACCCGGTCCCCCAACGCCAAAGGAAGTAGTAATCCTTCCGACACCAACAGTCCTTGCCGTATTCCCGGTTAAACCGCCGTTTTGATAATTCAGCCCTGGGAAACTATAGAATATATCAGTGTAAAGTCCCCCTCCTTCCTGAATATACCATGCAGGCACAAAGCCAACTATAAAAATTCCGTCAAGATCATCGTTGTAATTAATTCGTCTCCTTACATCCTCCGGATCTTCATCCGGGGTACTTGTAACTACGGAGATATCATCCTGCTGAATACCATCCCCGGTCCAGTTCTGTTTAAGTTTTTCTATTTGATTCTTAACAATTTGTTGTCCATCAACTGTTACGTTGTATAAATCCTCTTCAACCAGGATCACTCTTTTTGCCGGGTGCGCACACCCAAAAAACATAAACAAACACAAAATGCCAAATACCGATACAAATACTTTTCTCATCACTCCAAATACTCCTTTTAAAATTTTACAAACTAATTAAATCTTAATTTCCCATATTAGTAATTTTTGTTTTTAAAGTCAATTTAAGCGAGATCCTGAAACAAAGGAATTAATGGTGATACAACCCATTTGTTCAGATACTATATTTATTTGTTATTTCAGAAATTTAAAATCAGGGATAATATCAGAGCCGACGAGGGGACTTGAACCCCTGACCTGCTATTTACGAGAGCAATAAGCTGGTTTCCATAGCTTTGCATGGAATTGTATATATTTGCTGTAACTCATTGCTATTGTTGTATTATTTGAATACCAATTTCCATGGCTTTGTACAAACTTGCACCCATTTTATGTTTCACTTACTGACATATTCACTGACATTATCGTGACTTTTATTTTTAAAAATCATAACAATCTTTAAAAGAATAATTATGAGTTTTGGAGGCAGTATGAAGAGGAATCTGTCGATCCTGGTTCCAGTGAATCACCTACTCAGAAAGCTGCATATTCTGGAAAAGGGAATTTCTATAAAGCATATTAACCTGCATAAAATAAAAAAATTAATAGGAGTCCAAAATATTAACGAATTC
>Ga0102952_1000299_pt1 | contig 20298 bp, 24 predicted proteins | sample SalPon2A_C_D1_MG_FD_78506 | JGI IMG/M metagenome (GOLD analysis project Ga0102952, IMG submission 78506) | Soil microbial communities from South San Francisco under conditions of wetland restoration - Salt Pond MetaG R2A_C_D1_MG | ecosystem: Environmental > Terrestrial > Soil > Wetlands | place... | reverse complement strand
ATCTACAAAAAAACTGTAGATAAAAGGTGCTACGAACACAATGATAATGGGTAACAACAGTATCAGCGGCGGGTTATCAACATCAAGCATTATACACCTTCCTTAAAATTAGTGAGTTTTTGAGTGATCAGGCTGCCATTCATGGTTAGGCAGGCGTTTGACCGCGATTATTACCGCAACACAGAAATAGGTTACGTAGAAGACATCGATCGTATATCCCAGATCCCACCAGGGTTGCTTGCGTGTCTTGCTACCATCAGGCTTGAGCTCGCCTTCAAAGTTTGCCAGTTTCACGTCTGGGCCGATCACTGAATACTCTTCCAGGTCGACATCGGCCTTCTGCAGTTCGATGACCTGATCCTTTATCGCGCGCAGATCATTCATATCCAGCGGGTGGCGATCCTGTAACGCCTCGTACTTCGAACCACTCGACTTAACCTTATTGACGATATAGTCCATCTTGCCGGCATCATCCTGGATCGCCTGTACCTCTGCCGTATCCATTAGGGCGACATAATCCGCATAGATGGCCGCATTGGGACGCTGCCCCCACAACGGTGCCGTAATCAGGAATGCCGTGATGATTGTCAGCAGCAACAACACAACGACTGGCTGAGGCAGGCGATTGTTGTCTTCCATGATACCGCCGAGGCTCTCACCCTCCCAAATATCTCTCGCTCTTAGGTTCTGATCCTCAGTCGTCAAACTGTGAAGAGGATTATCAAATTTCCAAGCCATTACAATTCTCCTCTCTTACTTCAGGTTCAGGATAAAATCGAGCAGGTAACGAGCCTCACTGTCACTTGCCGGTATAGGCACAGCGGGCGGGTAGATTGACTTACCATCGTTATAGTCGTTGTATTCTTCGCGCCACTTGTCGTAGTCAATCTTGTTACCATCGGCATCGACCTCACCCCACAGGTAATCATAGCGTGGCATGATTGAGTGCGGCTGCACCAGACGAGGATTGAAGAAATGCATCATCAACCACTCCCTGGACGAGTTGCGGGAACCAACATGCAGCAGGTCAGGAGCCTTGCGGTCTGAACCAAATGCCGTCGGCGATTCACTGTTGAAGTCACCCAGACGTGGCGGTTCACCGAAGACCTGCCAGTCCTGAGTCTCTTCTGGCAGCAATGTATGACACCACCAGCAGCCTTCACGTGTAAACATGGTCTTGCCGGCACCAACATGACGGGTATTTGCATCACCCCCCGTTTTCAGTACCGCTTCCGGCGACCAACTCTTCGTTGCGGTTGCATTTTCTATATATGAAACTGTTTTGCCCTCAAAACGGCCTTCCGAAACAATAAAGACCGCGCCATTGTCCTCGTTGGCCTCGCCGATGCGACCCCTGTCCAAGCTCAGATCCTCGACACCCTTACCCATAATACGAGGGTGCCTGATTGCACTTGTGAATGGCACACCGGCCTTATAGACGTATGCATACACCGGTTCGATCTTTTGACCTGTACGCGGATCCTTTTTCAGCATCACAACCAGGGGTTTACCCCAGCCCTGTAAAAACGGATCTTCGTAGCTAAAGCCGGACTGCCGACCAAAAGCAAGACCTTTACGCAGTCCGATTTCGGTCGACGCCACCGATACGATGTTCAGGCTTGGCATATACAAGGTAATCATCATTGATCCCCCGAGTGCCAGTCCGAACAAGCGTGCACCTATTTTATATTCTCTAAAAGCCACGTTTGTACTCCTCCCTCAATAATTCGCCAGGATATTAGCGCTCGTATGCCAACTCATGCGGCAGACGCCCTTCAGGAATCTTTGTTCCTTCGCGTGCAGTCATCCACATGTTGTACAGCCAGACACAGTTACCGGTAAAGACCATCGTACCGCCAACCCAACGGGCGATCATGTACGGATGTTCCGCGATAACGACATCGATGTACGGAACCTCGTAGATCTTGCCGGCACCCTGGATCAAACCCGCGATCGTCATTGATATCCAGTAGGTTGCAAATCCAATCAGCAGGAACCAGAAGTGGAAATTTGCCAACGCCAGTGAATACAGCTTGCGGCGCAGGATTGTCTGCAGACCGTAATAAACTGCCGCACCCTCAAGGAAGGTAGAGAAGCCCAGCAACGCCAGGTGCGCGTGAGCAACAATCCAGCCTGTCCCATGGATATACCAGTTAATGGCACGGGTCTGCTGAAAACCACCCTGCATGTTCAGCGGGATCGCCAGCAGTACACCTGTGATCGTGAACTTGGTCTCGACGTTATCGACAAAGAAGTGCCACTTGCCGGTCATCGTCAGCAACAGGTTGGAGACAAAGGCAATTGCCGGCACCAGAATTAATACACCCTCTACCGAAGCGAATGACTTCAGCCACTCCGGCAGCGGTGCAGACATCAGGTGATGTGCCGCCGGTGTGGAATAGAACACTACCACTGACCAGAAATGCAGGTGACCGATACGGTGTGAGTACAGCGGGTTACCGGTAATCTTCGGTATGGTGTAATACGCTATCGCAGCCGCCACCGGTGTAATCCATAACCCGAGTACGTTATGCGCAAACCACCAGGTAAGGTAGGCCTCGGTAAGCCCCGTGAGCTGGAAGTATTCCGGCAGATTACCGACGAACAACACGATCCATACCATGAAGACCGAGGCACCAAAGAACCAGTTAGTGGTATAGATACCCTGGGTACGGCGCTTGATAATCGTCATCCACACGTTGATACCCAGTGGAATACCGATAAATGCCAGGATGTACAGATCAATAAACCAGGGGAAGTCAGAGTACTCGCGACCTGAACTCATGCCGGCCCACAGTAGCGTCAGCGCCAGTGACAGACCGAAGTTCCACAGGAAGCAGTTCCACACACCCAGTTTTTCCGACCACAGACGGGTGTTACCCAGAGCCGGAGTGATATACATCATTGCCATGGCGAAGGCCATTGAAATCCAGCCAAAGATGACGGCCATGACATGAACCTGACGCATGTGTCCGAAAGAGAACAGCAGCGAACCTGTGACAAAATCCGGGAACGCAAGTTTCGCTGCATTGAACGAACCTAACCCGGTACCGATTACAAACCAAATAATGGATGACATTCCGAAGTACACGGCAGCCGTGCCTGGCGGAATATCCTCATTCTTTGCGAACAGGTACTTTAACATTTGACCTCCCCCTTGTTCCTATACCTAAAAATGAAACCTAAATGATGCTCAACTTATCCAAGCCAGTATTACTTGTGATCACCCGGCATCATCAGATACCACGCAAACCACATACTGGAGAAGGCCAGTATGATACACATTATCGATGCAAACATTGCCATAGTTATATCTCCTCGTTAATGCGATCAGGAAGCCTTGGCTTCCAGTTCGCCATGACGATGCAGTGCCAGCATTACAATAACCATGAAGGCAAATCCGAATACGAGCATACACCAGTTGACGAATCCCTGGAATGTCGAAGGATCATAGGCCTGCGCACCCCAGCCGCCCCACTCCTCAAAGCGGCCGCGACCAAGTGCGCACATCAGAGCGGCACCGAATACACTACCATTGCCCATACCGGTGGTTACGCCCGCAACCAATGCGTTCCAGAAAGTTTTCGAATAAGCTAGTTTGTTTGCCATACACCCCTCCGCTCAAGCACCAAAATCCTAAAGAATATCCAATACCCTTGAATAACTTTTTTCTGCGCTACTTTAATTTAATTATATTTTTCTGACCTGTTCCGGTCAGTATTGATCTTTCAACCACACGCAGTACGTGGTAGTTTGAATGAAGTGAGATATTTACATAGGCATCATCACCCGTCAAGCACTTTTTAGGAATGCAATATTGCCAAAAAACCGAGGAAATTCCTTGGTTTTATTAATATCACCAACGCTTAATTACACACATTCTCTGATAGAATTCTTACTGCATTCAGGCAACAGGGATACTTGAAATGAAGGAACTGATCATTTACAGCATTGCCGCTGTTTCCTCATTGTTTGTACTGGGATACTCGGTGCATATGTTTGTCGGGGGTCTGGTCAGTAAAACAACAGAAAACTGGCTCATAACCGGCGCCTGCCTGATCGGTGCCCTGGTGGTTGCCTTTATGTACTGGGACGTGTTCCGGCGCCGCTCGCGTTAGGGCAACACTGATTTGACAGTCATTTCGAGCACGACCAGAAACCGTAGGGTTCAGGGAGTACTTCATGATTTTCTTAGAACACCTAAGTGAAGCCATGAAATCTCTCAAGATAAAGGCCTGTTAGAAACAGCAAACGATGAGATCCCTCGGCGTTGCTCGGGTTGACCAGGGGAAGCTAATCTGAGCTTCCCCTGGTCATTTATAGACGCTGAGAAGTCCGCGCAAATCGTTAAAATGGCTGTCAGAGGCAAACTGGCCACGATAGAGGACAAATTGTCGTTTTTTTCCGTTTAAATCCATGCCTGACAGGCCGAAGGATTTGCCCGCATAATCGGCAAAATAGCGGACGTTTTTGACCAGATCAATTCGCTGGCCGGATTTCAGGATCAACGTGACCTGCTGTTTCCCCACTTCGACTGCGGTTGGAGCACCCGACAATAACATCAGACGTCCGCCCAGGATCCGGTTGGCGCCGCTAAGGAAAAAAAAGGTGGCCATGAAAAACAGGATATAGGCCCAGCTCTGTTCAGGGCCAAACCACAGCTTGGTACCGATTGAAAGCAGGGCGATCACAGTCGGCACATACAGCACCAGATCCCAGGTCATACCACGCCGATCCTGGATCAGATCATACCGCTTGTCTGCCGCCATACTCAGCCTGTTCCATTCAGGACTTTTTGTATCGCAATATCTAGCTCGCCATATAACAGCCGTCCAGGGCTCTTGAAGCGCACTATATGCTGGGTGTCGATGACATAGGTCCACGGGTCTCCGAGCACCTTGTAGGCGCGAAAGGCCTCGGGATTCTGATATTGGTCCATATGTATAAAAATCACGTCTTTCTCATATTTGACCAGCAGTGCCTTCATCATCTGTAACTGCTTGTCACAGACCGTGCAATGGCCGGGTGTCGCAAACTCCAGAACGATCGGCTTACCCTTTGTCAGCGCCTCGTCAAGCGACATTTGATACATACGCACATCCGGATAGCGATAGGTGGTGATGCGGCTCAGGTCGCCCCCCACATCGGCCAGGGTCTTGGTTTTCAACGACGGTACGACCTGGCCTACCTTCACGGACCCATCTTCATTACAGGCGGATAAAATCGACAGGAAAAGCACTATAAGCAGTAGTTGTTTTATGACATGCATTATATACGCTCCCGCTGCCAGCCTATACAGGTACGAATGATATTATACCCCCAGATCAGATTGGCCAATAACACCAGCGAGCCGAAGATACCCATCGCTGCCAGAAACGGGTGTACAACGGCCTCAAGATTGGCGCCGCTATCCTGCGCCTGCGCCATACCTGAAATAACGCCGGCCAGCGTGAACAGGACGACCATGCCGATCAGGCCAAAATTGTGTATCCAGAAATGCGCCTTGACCAGTGCCACGCTGTATATAGGACGCCTGACCAGGCGCGGGATGATATAGTAAACACTGGCAAAAATCGCCATTTCAACCCAGCCGAGCAGGTTAACATGAGTGTGGGCGCGGACGACCAGCCGGCCATTGGCGGTATAATCGACAAAGTGGCGGAATGGGGCAATACCGCCCATCAAGGCTCCCCAGGAAAAGCCGATAACGCTGTAAATCACACAGGCATAGACAAACCACAGCACATAGCGGGTATAAACCTTATCCTGTGTCCAGGGTTCCTGACTAGTCACTTCCCTTCCTCCTGACCCTGACTGTTATCCATTTCACGGACATCCTTGTATTTGTCCTTCCAGCCCTCGGGGGCAAAATCCTTCAACATATTGTCTATAAATTCCGAGCGCTCATCAGGCGGCATCGGTGCCGAGGCCGAACCCCTGTCCGACTTGAGTTGCGAGATAAACACGGCCATCGCATGCAGGTCGGCAGCCGGGAGTTTAGCGACAAAGGCTGCTTCTTTAGGAGCCGGGCCGTGATCTACGGTCTCCGAACCATAAACCTGTTCCGGATTGAGGAGAAAATCATACAGCCACTCTGCGGTGCGCATGGAGCCGACACCATCCAGGGATAGCCCCATATTGGTGCCGTTACGCATCGCCCGGTGACAGGAGGTACAGCCCGAAGTCCTAAACAACGCCGACCCGCGCTGGCCTTCAGCGTTCAGGGTGTAATGGGTACGCTGTTCGAACATCGGCTTGTCCATATTATGTCGTATCAACTCCAGCAGGATATAGGCGATGACGGCGACAATAATAAATGCGGCGGTGATCCCAAACAGGATCTTTTCACCTTGTTTCATTGACTGCTTAACTGACATAAACCCCACGACCCAATATTTGCACTAAGGATGTTAACAGAAGCCAGCGATGGCGGACCATACGTCAGTATATATTATATAAATAAAATAAGGGCGGTACAGGCCCGCCCTTATTGGGTCCATGGCAGATATACCAGGACCGGTTGATTTGCAGTAATCAGTGAGGATCGAACATCATAGGCATATGATGTTCGGGCGTCCGTGAATTGCCTACCGTGGTCTCCGTAGCCCCGGCAAGAAACGATGCGGCATTATGTATATCAGCATCAGACAGCTTACGGGCCACGACCTGCATCTGGGTCATCGGATCATTGGCGCGCGATCCATCACGCCATTTCTTCAGCTGATTGACCAGATAGACATATTTCTGCTGAGCCAGCTTGGGATACATGGGATCGACACCGCGACCATTATAACCATGACATGACTTACAGGCTGGAACGCCCTTTTCAGTAATACCGTAGTTGACAATCACCTTGCCCAGATAGGGCTGGCCTACCTCGGTACCATTGGCCTTCAATTCACTCAGGTTGGAGAGATTGGTATTTCCCTTCAGGCTCGTAATGTAGGTAGCCACGTCAACGCGGTCCTGAGAACTCAGTCCCTTGGCATTGGCATTCATGACAAACATCGTGGTGTCGGTACGTTTATCTGTAGCGAAATCTTCCAGCTGCTTGCGCAGGAACTGGACGATCTGGCCGGCCAGGCGCGGCGTACCCATCATGTCATTACCCATGCCATCTTCACCGTGACATGAAATACATGCCGGTACGCTGCCTTTACCTTCTGTAAAGATCTTCTTGCCATTTGCGAGGTCGCCGCCTTGAATATCATCGGCTCCCGCAATCGATCCAGCCATGATGGCTGTGGCCCCAAACAACATTGAAGCCAACATGGTTATACGTCGCATTTATCGCCCCTCCCGATTCTTCTAAATGTGTTAGCCAGACTATAAATCCATGTACTGCGCATGTCTATTGTCATCTTCACAGCGCATACACAATCGTTATATACCGGCTGGCTCTCGTGTTTTTAACCCATTTGCCGAATTACCCGGCATAACAGGCTTATGAATTATTTTTCAGCAGATAGCTTGCCAAGCCAAATGCCAGGACAAACCAGATAACGTACAAAGTCAGTATTTCAGAAGTACCCATGAATCCATCTCCTCTCCATCCAGGTATCTATATTCCCGCAGCATTTCTAGGGCGTTATATAGCACGAGCCAAATGTCTAATGCAAGCACCCTCGGTCTATAACCGTTCCATAACCGTTGTTATTATTTTATACCTGACTATATTTATAGGATAATTTACAGTACTGTGCCGGTCATGAGAGACGAATCATAAACCTGTTTCCCGTTACACGCAAACAATCGTGCCCATTATCTTTGCCATGCCGACGGTTTCGCCCGCTGATCCTGTATGGATGAACTCCGTTAACAATTGATGTATGCTGGCCCGGTTTTTGACCATTCATCAAGCGACGCGATCAAACCAATGCTGGAAAAGATTACACCCCGCTATCAGGCGCTGCTGATATTATTAATATGGGGGGCCATTCTGCTCAGCGCCGGCCTGATACGCCTTGATGCCTTTGGTATCGACGAAGGGGCCGCGCGGGCCATATTGCTGGTGTGGTCGGTCGTAGACCGCATCATTAACCCGGTATTTATACTCGGCCTGCCTGACCTGCGCGCCCTGTTGTTTGCCCCCGTCGGTATCTACTGGTCCGGCAGTATTATTGCCATCAAGGTCTTCACTGCCCTGATCACCTTTGCCGCCGTGCTGTTTTTTCACCAGTGGAGCCAGAAACGCTACAATAACGAGACCGCACTGATCGGCAGCGGCCTGCTATTGATTGCCCCACTGACGCTGTCACAGATCGATGCCATCGCCGCCGGACCCTACCTGCTGCTGGGTTTCGGTCTTGGCGAGTGGCTCAACCGGCGCTATCGCCAGGTTAAACGGCCGCTCGGCGGCTGGTTCTTCCTGCAATTGCTGCTGATCATAGTGCTGACCAGCATGCATCCTCTGGCCCTGGCTTATCCGCTGGCGTTGGTAATCGAATGGTATAAAGACCCGATCGATCATCGCCAGCAACGCCATGTTTTCATCGGCATCGGTGCAGCGATCATTTTCACGCTGTTATTGCGGGGCGGCTGGGATGACCTGAACTGGCTCGGCAACCCGCTGGGGGCGCTGTCGACAATAGTGATCAACACCACGGCCACAGGCGCGACCACCCCGGCCCTTGTCGGTGGTGCTGTCATTGCCATATTGTTGTTGCTGTTGCTGATTTTCTACCGCACCCCACTGCTGCAGGACCTGCTCGGTCGCATGCTGGTGCTGGCCCTGATTATCGGCGCGTTCTGTGCCGACCAGAGCTGGGCATTGATCGGCCTGACCGTCTTGCTGACGCTCGGCGTCAGCGCACTGATTTCCTTAAACAGCCGCATGGGTGGCGCCAGCTTCCTCGGTCAGCGCGGCCTGGTCATGGTACTGCTGCTGGTAATGGCGACGGTGTTTATGCAGGGCGATAAAGCGCGTCAGCTGCAGATCGCGCAGAATCTGCTTACGCCACACGATTTCCTGATCCAGGAGCTGACGCTCCAACTGGAGGATGTCAGCGACGGCTCGATCATCGTCATGAGCCAGTGGCCGGGGCGTACGATGCTGGCACTCCGCCGCCCGGCGATACCGCTGCCGCCGGAATACAAGGATAGTGCAACGCTGCTTGCCAATATCAAGGGGGTCACGCATATCATCTTCGACCCCCGCGATCCCGCCAATAAGGTACTGGGTCAGCACCTGGCCAGGTTGACAGCAGAAACAGAAACGCTGGCCCTGGAACCGGGCGGTGTCATTATCCGCGTCAAGAACCGGCCATCGCCACAACCGGCTGCCGATGCGGATGGAGCGGGCTGAAGCCAGGGCAGGCCTCCTCGCGGCGATAAGTGGCGGATACGCTCCGTCAACACACTAATGTTGACAGTGCGGACAATAGTAACTCGAACGCTGACCAATCTGTCGTTGTCGAATCGGCGTCGCGCATATCGGACAGGGATTGCCCTCGCGGCCGTAGACCTGCAGCCTGTTGGCGAAATAGCCCGGCTGGTCATCGCCGTAATAAAAATCGTGTAATGTCGTCCCGCCCCTTGTGATGGCCTGCTGCAGGACCTGTTTGATCGCCTCCGCCAGCGCCTGATAGCGATCGCGGGCGATGCGGCCCGCCGACCGCGCCGGATGGATGGCGGCTGAGAACAGCGCCTCACTGGCATAGATATTTCCGACACCGACGACACTGTGGCTGTCCATGATAAAGGACTTGACCGCCTGTCGCCGGCCGCGGCCGCGCCGGTACAGGTAGTCGCCATTAAATTCGGCCGCGAACGGTTCCGGGCCCAGGTCACGCAGTAAACGATGCTGCAAGGGCGGACGTCGGGTCCATAACAGCAGGCCGAAACGGCGCGGGTCACGCAGGCGCAGGCAGACGTCATTGGCCAGGCAGATGTCGACATGGTCATGCCTGGCCGCAGCCGTCCCCGCGGCGGCGATACGCAGACTGCCCGACATCCCCAGGTGGATAATCAGCGTACCCGCGTCGCAGCTCAGCAACAGATATTTACCGCGCCGGCTGACGTCGGTTATCACCTGGCCAACCAATTCATGCTTCAGGCGCAGCGGGATCGGATAACGTAATTGTCGCTGGCGTATGATCAGTGAGATGACACGCTGTCCTTTGACATACGGCAGTATGCCACACCGGGTTGTCTCTACCTCCGGAAGCTCTGGCATGACAACAGGCTAACAAATGGCATTAATCGGTATCATCGCTGACAGCGCTTTCAGGCCCGTGTTGCGCTTCGCTGTCTGACAACGTCAATAAACGTTCACCCTGATCGGCTGAAAGATGGTATCTCAGATTCAACGTCTGGCGACCGAGGATCAGTTCCGGCTCGCGCGCCAGTATGTCCAGTTTTTCACGACTGCCATCGCTATACTCCAGCTCGATCTCGGCCTCGGCCTTGTCCGCCTGGTAGTGATCGATCTGCATGGCCCTGGCCCGATGCCATTCATCAACCAGGGCATCGACAGCCGCTTGCGATGGCTCCGCCGCGTCCGTCCTCGGGGCAGAGGGCTGCCATTGGCCACGCCACAGACCCTGCTGCTGTTGCACCATGAGTCCGGGTACGCGGATCTTTTTCAGGGTACGTCCTGCCGGCACCAGCGCCGTATCGACCAGGGCGGTCAGCATCAGCTGTGACTGATAAAAATAACGATCATCGATTAGATGGATCTGTCCCCCGACCCGCACATAGCGACGATTGTTGAGCGGCTCATTATCACCAAACTCTATCACCTGATCATTAAACACCACCTTACCCGCAGGATGATCAAGGCCGAACTCTGGCAGCGGACGCTCACTGACGGGGAAATGGGTATAACTGGTGGCGCTCAGCAATTGCAGCATATTATTAACCCGGTAGTCACTGGCGGCGACGCGGATCGGGGCGATAATCTTCCAGCCGCCGGACGAACGCTCGAGCTGGATGAGCCCGGCATCACGGGCCTGTATCTGAATCCGTATCACCTGCGATTGCGGCATGGCTAGCAACGAATGTGGCGTCTCGGCTTTTTCACCACCGGGCTCGAAATACGCCAACGCGGCCAGCAGGATTACCAATAACAGTAATACCAGATTAAGCCAGGCCCGCCGCGTCATGATTCGTGCTCCATCTTTGTTGATGTTGCGCCTGCAAACATCAGGGACAACAGTGCTTTCAATACTTTCGCCGTCGCCACCAGGTACCCAGACCAAAGGCCAGCAAGGTAAAGGGTAACAGCAGCAGAAATCCGCCGCCGATCATCATCACCGCCGTATCACTGAATTGCAGCTGTGTATCCGCCGTCGTTTTTACCGGAACGTCCACCAAGGCATCATCCCTGCTGAGCCAGTTGATGATATTCATACCCAGTTGCAGGTTACCGCCCAGGCCGAGAAAACCATTGGAAAGAAAATCACCATCACCTATGACGACAATGCGCTGTTGTGAGCCGCTTTCATTTTCGTCACCACCTTCACCCTGTGCCGCCGGTTTCTCCAGCTTGCGAGTCAATGCCAGACCCAGGGGCAATGGTCCGGCTATGTCATCCTTATCAAAGGTGATTTGCCCGCTCTGCTGACCGGTCTCCTGCCAGGTATTGCTCATGGTGCTGAGGAATGCACTCCCGCTCCAGTCGCTGCCTTGCAGCTGCCTAACGGATTGCGACATCGGGAACAGGGTATTGAAGGCAAAGCCATCGACCAGCGGGTGGCTGGGATAGCTGGCCACCAGGGCAATACGCGGATCATCGGTTCCGAACAGCATCATGCCAACCTGCGATATGTTCGGATCGATGATGATCCCCGGCTGGAACTGCAGCGACAACTGCGTCGCCAGCGGTTGCAGGCCGTGCAGCGGACCCGGGTCAGCCAGCCAGAACAAATGACCGCCGGCATCGATAAAATCCTGAATTTTTTGTACCTCGGCGGGCAGAAAATCACTGCGTGGCGAGGCCACCACCAGCACCGAGATACTATCCGCCAGCCCGCCGTCACGCGCCAGATTAACGCTGTCTATTTTTACACCCTTGGCCTCGAGCTGGGCAGCCCAGTTCCCCAGGTCATAGCTGGCGCTGCCATGCACATCACGCTCACCATGACCCTGGACAAAGGCGATTCGTCTCTCGCCCCCGCGCATCAGACGCTGCAGGGCATTACTCAATCCCGCTTCGGTAAAATCCTGTATCTGCTCACTCCGCCCCTGATAAGCAATCACCATCTCGCCATCAACCGTGATACCCAGGTCACGTACCTGCTGCGGTTCCAGATCGGGATTAACGAACTGCAGCGTCAGGTTATCTTTGTAGCGCTGATAACGGGAAACCAGGTCTTTTATATGACGACGTATCAGTCCCGATTCACGCGCATAAGAGGTGATACTCACCGCTGCTGTCATCTTTTCCAATACGGCCACGCTGGCGGATGACAGGCTATTACGTCCGCTCGCCGTCCAGTCGGCCTGGTAATCATAGCGTGTACTTAACCAGGCCAGCAGGGCAACGATGACCAGCAGCAATAGCACAAAGATTATATTATGCAGACGTAGATTTCGGCGGGACTTGACGGTGACTTTCATTGCTTGGATGCACCCATCACGACTGCAGGCGATCGGCATCCAGACGCCGGATCGCCAGTATCAGGAATGTCAGGATAAACAACAGGTAGTAAATAATATCGGCGCTATTAAAGACCCCCTTCAGCAGGGATTCGTAATGGCGCACCAGCGACAGGTAGGCCATCACCCCGCCACTCGATGCCGTACCGTCACCACCGCCCCAGTCCAGTATCCACAACAGCAGCAGGGCGCCAAAACTGCCGACGGCAGCGACCGTGGGCTGCGCCGTCAATGAAGACATATATAACCCCAGCGCAGTAAAACTGGACAACAATAACAGCAGGCCGAGGCTGCTTGAAGAAAGCACGCCAAAATCCAGGGTTCCCCCGGCCAGCAATGACAAGGGCATCATTATGATCAACAGCAACATCAGCAGCAGAAAGGCGACAGCACCGATAAATTTACCAACGATGATGTCAGTCATCGACAATGGCGCGGCGAATAACAGACTCAGGGTCTGGTTGCGGCGCTCATCACTGATCAGACGCATGGTAATCAGTGGTACGATCAATAACAGTATGATTGCCGCATTGCCGAACATCGGCGCTACGATGAGCTCGGTAATACCCGGTGCCCCCTGCATACCGGCCAGGCGAGGCTGAATCTGCATATAGAATTCAATCTGCGAAAAAAACATATAGGCCAGTATGGCCTGCACCACGGCCAGAATGGTCCAGGCCAGCGGCGATAAAAACAGACTGCGTAGTTCACGCCTGGCGATAGTCCATATCATCATGATGATACCAACGCGGCCGCTTTAGCAGTATCGGGCTCGTGCTCACTACAGGTTATATCAACAAACACCTCTTCCAGCGACATGCGCTCGGGTATTAATTCATACATGCCCCAGTTACCGGCCGCGCTGGAATCCACCAGCTGCTGCGCAGGGTTATGCTGAGGATCAAAATGAATTCGCAGGCGCTCCTCACCGATGGTATCAACTGACAATACGCCGCCGATGGCCAGCAGCTCCTGTTCGGAGGGCGGATGTTGCAAGGCCAGCAAAAGACTCGAGGATTGCATGCGTCGATCCAGGCCGGCTATGGTATCGCTGTATACCAGCTCACCCTTATCGATGATCTGCACACGGTCACAGATCGTCTGGACCTCCGGCAGAATATGGGTGGAGAGGATGACGCTATGCTCCTGGCCAAGCGCCCGGATCAGGCTGCGTATCTCGCGTATCTGGATCGGATCCAGTCCTACCGTCGGCTCGTCCAGGATCACCAGTGCCGGCACATGTATGATGGCCTGGGCAATACCGACGCGTTGTTGATAACCCTTTGACAGGTTGCCGATCAGACGCCGTCCGACCTCGGTCAGACCACAGCGCTCCTTGGCCACAGCGACTGCCGCCCTGATCCGGCTGCGTTCAATCCGGTTCAGGCGCGCGCAATAATCAAGGTATTCGTCGACCGTCAGTTCACGATACACCGGCGGTTGTTCAGGCAGATAACCGATCAGCGCCTTGGCCTCACATGGTTGATCGAGCAGATCAATCCCGCCAACCAGTATGCGCCCGGCACTCAGCGCCAGGTTTCCGGTCAGCATATTCATGGTCGTCGATTTGCCGGCGCCGTTGGGGCCCAGAAAACCCAGGATCTCTCCGCGCTCGACACTGAAGCTGACGTTGGAAACCGCCTGCACATCACCGAATGTGCGCGACAATTGCTCGACCTTTAACAGACTCTCCATCGGGGCCTAGTTGTAACGCAAAACTCCGGATTTGCCAACTATCAAGACATTATCCGCTCTGACTACAATAGAAACAGGGTCGCCAGACCTAAAAAGACGATGAATCCGACAACATCGGTTACCGTGGTCAGCATCACACTGCCCCCGAGCGCCGGATCGGCGCCGAGATAGCGTAATATCATCGGGATCGTGGCGCCGGCCAGGGCGGCGCACAGCAGATTGATAATAATGGCTGCGCCTATAACCATTCCAACCTGGACATTACCAAACCATACCACCACAACCACGGCGACAATCGTGGCCCACAACAGGCCGTTCAGCATGCTCACAGCCAATTCCTTATACACCAGCTGTCGAGCATTCGAGGTCCCGATCTGACCCAGGGCGATACCGCGAATGACCAGCGTCAGCGTCTGACTGCCGGCGATACCACCCATACTGGCGACAATCGGCATCAACACCGCCAGCAGTACGATCCTGTCGATGGTATTCTCAAACAGGGCGATGACCCATGACGCCAGCAGAGCTGTCAACAGGTTGATGCCCAGCCACACACCGCGGTGACGGGCGCTGATCATGACCGGGGCAAACATGTCATCCTGTTCGTCGAGACCGGCCATACTCATCATCGTGTGCTCCCCCTCGTCACGAATCACGTCGACGACATCGTCGATAGTGATGCGGCCAATCAGTTTTTGTCCCTCGTCTACGACCGGTGCCGAAATCAAATCCCGGTGCTCGAACAGGGTGGCTACTTCGCCGACCTTCATCGCCGCAGGGATACTCTCGGTCTCCCGCGACATGACCTCGGCAACACTGGTCGCCGGCTGCTGGGTGAGCAGCACCGATACCGGCAACTGACCGAGATAGCGATCTTCACGATCCACTACAAACAAATTATCCGTCGTCTGTGGCACGGTGCCGCGCAGACGCAGGTAGCGCAGGACAACGTCTATGGTAACATCCGGGCGCACGGTAATGGTGTCGGTATTCATCAATCCGCCGGCTGTATCATCCGGGTAGGAAAGAACCGCCTCCAGTCGATGCCGGTTCTGTTCATCCATCGACTGTAATACCTCGCTGATCACCACACCAGGGAGATCATTGAGGATATCAGCCAGATCGTCGGGCTCCAGATGCCCCGTCGCCGCGACCAGCTCCTGGGGATCCATGTCCATGATCAGGCTGGCGCGCAGTTCGTCATTGACGTGGATCAGGACATCGCCGTCAAGATCCGGATCGACCAGTTCCCACAATAATTGACGCTGCGCGCGTGGCAGAGATTCGAGCAGGTGGGCAATCTCCGCGGGATGCAGGCCATTGAGCATGCTGCGCACATTGACAATCGTGCCACGCTCAAGCGCAGACGAAAGTATATTCAGCCGGTTCTGCTCGCGTTCGTGATCTACCATGAAACCCTGCCAGAATGATTGCCGTGCCCCGGGGCCATGCCCGAGGTGATATACTAACAGACGTACAAAACTGACGCTGCTAAATTAAGCCTGCGTGATTTCAGGTATGAAAAAGGTACCAACGGAACTAATCGACCACTTCGGTAATCAGGTTATTGACCTGGTCAACCAGTTGCCTGATGTCATCGGCAGAATGCATATCCTGCAAACCGGCAAAACCCCGGGCAAGTTCGATCATATCACTGTTGTTGACAATCTGCTTGACCTCCAGCAGATTCACCGACTGCATGCTGAATTCCCGTAACCCCAAACCCAGCAGCAGGCGGGTAAAACGCGGATCACCGGCCATTTCCCCGCACATCGATACCGGTATGCCTGCCGCCTTGCCGGCCTTGATCGTCATGTGAATCAATCTCAATACCGCCGGGTGCAACGGATCAAACAGATAGTTGACTTCCTCGTCCAGGCGGTCCGCCGCCAGCGTGTATTGAATCAGGTCATTGGTACCGATAGAGAGAAAATCCAGATAGTGTGCAAACACATCGGCCATGACCGCCGCCGCCGGCACCTCGACCATGCCACCCACAGCGATATCATCGGCCACTTCCATGCCCTGCCGTTGTAACAACTGCTTCTGCTCATCGATCAGGCGAATGACCTGAAGCAGTTCATCCACGGTGGTCAGTAACGGGATCATGATGCGTACAGGGCCGTGCGCCGAGGCACGTAAAATAGCCCTTATTTGCGGTAAAAACAGCTCGGGCTCGCGCAGGCACAGGCGGATGGCCCTTAAACCCAGCGCCGGATTGGTGTGTCCGGCACCGTACTGTCTCAACGCCTCCAGCTGTTTATCAGCGCCAATATCGAGCGTGCGGATTGTTACCGGGGCACCTTTCATCGAGCGTACTGCCCTGGAATAGCATTGATATTGTTCCTCCTCATCCGGGAAATGCTGCCGGTTCATAAATAACATCTCGGTGCGGAACAGGCCGATACCACTGGCGTTGGCCTTATGGATGACCTGCAGATCCGCCTCCAGCTCTATATTTCCGTGCAGACTGATCTCGCAACCATCCATGGTAATCGCCGGTTGCTCACGCAACGATTCCAGTTCCTGAAGACGTTTTTTCTCGGAGCTCTGGCGCTGGCGATAATAGTCCAGTTCGATCTTGTCCGGCGCCGCGCAGATCACGCCATTATCACCATCAACTATCAGCAGATCATGCTGCTGCAGGAAACGGCTCGCAAAACGGACACCGACAATAGTGGGTAAGGACAGACTGCGGGCGAGAATAGCCGTATGTGATGTAGGTCCGCCAAACTCTGTAATCAGTGCCGCGATACCCTGTTGGCGTAATGCCAGAACTTCCGCCGGAGAAACTTCATCGGAGACAACAATGACGCCCTTTAACCAGCGGGTCTGTGACGCCTCGGTCATGTCCGGCTGTTCAAGGAGATTACGCAGAATACGATCAACGACATATTTGACGTCATCCTTGCGCGCACTCAGATAGGGGTCATCCATTTCCTCGAAGGCAGCGATCAGCTTGTCGCGCTGTAGCTTCAGCGCCCATTCCGCATTACATTTATTCTGTCTGATAATACGGATCGGTTCATCGACGAATTGCGAGTCCTTGAGCATGAGTAAATGGGCATCGACAAATCCGGCGATATCGGCTGAAGCATGTTCCGCAATCCGCTTGCGCACACCCTTCAACTGCTGGCGAGTCTGCTTCAGGGCAGCACGATAACGGGCGACCTCCTCGCCGAGAAGAGGCGAGGGGATGATAAATTCGTTGACCTCTACCTCATCATGCTTCAATAGATAGGCCTTGCCGATAGCAATTCCCTTTGAAACACTTATTCCGCTTAGCGCAAGACCCATTATCAACCTGTAAGTTTAGTTAAATCGATAATCTTCCGTCAGGATTGAGCAGGAGAATGCGGACGGACACCTTCAAGCAATGTTTCAATTCCGCATGCCGGCGATAAAACAATCATTATTCACTTTCTCCAAAACGCTGCTCGACCAGGGCAACGATACTGGCAAGGGCCTCTTTTTCGTCTATGCCGCTGACAATAAGCTCAAGTGTGACACCACGCGCCGCAGCAAGCATCATCACCCCCATAATACTCTTCCCACTTACGCGTTTACTACCGCGAACCAGTTCAACCTTACTGACGAAACCCGATGCCAGTTCCACCAGCTTGACGGCTGCCCGTGCATGCAGGCCAAGCTTATTTATAATAGTCAATTCCGCCGTTAACATTACTCACGCGTCGCGTCCCGGTTCAAAAACAATAATGCCGTCACGACCGCCGCTAAGAGCCTTCTCCACCAGAACCGAAGTAGCCTGACCGGCATAATTGAGCAGGCGGATTAACATCGGTAGATTCAAACCGGCAATCAGAACCAGATTGTCGAATTCCTGCACCAGCTGTGCGGCGATATTGCTTGGCGTCGAGCCGAATATATCGGTCAGCACGATGATATCATCACCATCGAACGCGGTTATCAACTTCCTTGCTTCAAGCAATAACTCAGACGGTTCGTCGTCAGCCTTCACCTCCAGACAGCGGGCAGTTAAAGGGCATTTACCCAGCATCTCCACGGCTATTGCCAACATCGTCTCGCCAACGTGGCCATGCGTAATCAATAACAAACCCGCCATTACACCAGCTCCCTGTGCCGGACCAGTATCTGGCCATCATCCTGCCTGAAAAAAGCCGCCAGTTTCTCCACCAGATACACAGAGCGATGCTGCCCGCCGGTGCAGCCAAGAGCGATGGTGATATAACTACGGTTTTCATCCCTGAATACAGGGATCCATTTTTCCAGAAAGGTACGGATATCATCATACATTGCCTGTACGGAGGGCTCACTCTGGAGAAAATCTATAACTTCCTGGTCACGCCCACTGAACAATCGCAGGCGAGGATCCCAATGCGGGTTTGGCAGACAACGCACATCAAAGACAAAATCCGCATCCTCCGGCACGCCGTGCTTGAAACCGAATGACATCAACTGGATCGACATCGCCGCTTCGGTATGTCGGGCAATGCGGTCCCGTATTACGGCGCGCAACTGGTGCACATTACTGCGTGAGGTATCGATGCGCAGATCAGCGTCGACGGCAAGCGGCGCCAGAAGGTTTCGCTCTACCTTGATGGCTTCCGCCAGCGGCAGATTATCCCTCGTCAACGGATGCTTTCGCCGCGTTTCACTGAAGCGTTTGAGCAGCACGGCATCATTCGCTTCGAGGAAAACAATCTCGGTCTTCATTCCCCGGTCCCTGATAGACTCCATCACTGCACGGAATCCCTGCAGATCCTCAACCGTATTACGAGAATCCACGCCGACGGCGAGATTCACGATATTGCGATCTGCCTGACGTGCTTCCATTTGCACAGTAAACGCCGGCAACAGGCTGATAGGCAAATTGTCGACACAGAAATAATCCATGTCTTCGAGCGCCTGCAAGGCGATACTTTTGCCCGAACCGGACAAGCCACTGATTACCAGCAATTTCACAATTGCTTACCATCCAGGATACGGCGTTGTCTATCGATAAAATCCTGGGCGGCGTCATAACCCTTCAGATGCTGGATATGGTTCAATGCCGCCCCTTCGACCAGCACCGCAAGATTTCTGCCCGGCGCCACAGGCAAGGTGATTTCCGGTATATCGATCTCCAGCACATTGCGCATCCTGACACTGCCGTGCAAGCGATCGACCTCCCACAGGTCATCCTCCTGCATATCCTCCAGGCGGATAATCAGGCGCAGATACTTGTTGGCCTTGATAACATTATCACCGAACATCGCACGTACATTCAGGACGCCGAGACCACGCACCTCGAGAAACCCGTCCAGCACCGGTGGGCAGGTGCCATTAATGGTGTCAGGCGCTATACGGGAAAATTCGGGTGCGTCATCGGCTATCAAACGATGGCCACGGGTCAAGAGTTCAAAAGCCAGCTCGCTTTTCCCCATGCAGCTGTCACCGCTGATCAGAACGCCGATGCTCATGACATCCATGAATACACCGTGCAAGGTTACCCTTTCGGCCAGCAGATTGGACAAATAATATTGCAGGTGGCTGATAAGTTTGTGACCAGGTAAAATCGAAGTAAATATCGGGGTTGCGGTTTGTTCACCCAGCTGTATCAATTCATCGGGAACCGCTGCCGCGCCGGCAACAACTATAAATGCCGGCTTATCGGTAAACAGCTGCGTTACCGCATCCAGATGCGAATTCTTGCCCAGTGAATTAAGGTAGGTCAGTTCATCTTCACCCAATACCTGAATCCGGTTAGGGTGGCTCAGGTTCATATGGCCAACCAGGGCGCCGAGATGTTTGTTGGCATTATGGGCAGCGATACCTTCACGCAACTTTCGCTCATGCCCGGCCTTCCCAGCCACCCACTGCAGGCACAGTTGTTGACGATGACTGGCAAATAATTCCCCGGCTGTCAGAGTCTCGTGCATAACTGGTACGTTAGCCATCCGAACTGAGATCGAGGGTCATGCCGCAGGCGGCGGCATCTGCGCCATCACCGCGGGTCCTCCCGGCCTGTGAACGCGCCCCGCGTTT
>Ga0102952_1000298_pt1 | contig 20320 bp, 25 predicted proteins | sample SalPon2A_C_D1_MG_FD_78506 | JGI IMG/M metagenome (GOLD analysis project Ga0102952, IMG submission 78506) | Soil microbial communities from South San Francisco under conditions of wetland restoration - Salt Pond MetaG R2A_C_D1_MG | ecosystem: Environmental > Terrestrial > Soil > Wetlands | place... | reverse complement strand
GATTGACATATTAATTGAAATGTTACATGCCAACAATCCATTTTTAATAATACTTACCGGTTTAACAATCGGACTGTTACATGCTTTTGAGCTTGATCATCTTAGTGCAGTTTCCACTCAGATATCAAATAATAATCACAACACAAACGGTTCAAAAAAATTAGGCTTGATGAATTTGACTATTAATTCTTCTTTAATAGGGACACTATGGGGAATTGGACATACCTCCAGCATAATTATAATTGGTTTATTGATTGTAGGTCTGTCAATAAATATCTCAGATAATTTTTTTATTGGTGCAGAAGTAATTGTAGGTTTTATGCTTATCATTTTAGCAACTTTAACAGTCTCAAATAAAAATATCTTTAAACAAAAACATATACATCCTCATAAACATTCAAACAAAATTTTTCATACTCATTCTCATATCCACAACATAAATCATAGACATGGCCACAAATCATATTTGATAGGTTGTATTCATGGCATTGCAGGTAGTGGCAGTCTTGTAGCACTAATTGCATCCACTATGAATGGTTTTGATATGATGATCTATTTTTTAATCTTATTTGGTGTTGGGAGTATAATTGGCATGACTGCTGCTAGTGGAATTATAGGTTTACCATTTATTTTGTTATCAAAAATAAATTCAGTCACTAAATATTTAAAATATGCAATAGCTAGTATATCTTTCATTGTTGGTCTCAATATTGTATTTACCGTTGTATTAGGTGGTAAATTATTGTGATAAAATAAAATGTGTTTATCTGACAAACAAATGTTTTATCTAAACTTGTTATTTTACAACTAAAACTGAAACTTTGGATTTTTGTGCAACTGAATTTGATATGCTTCCAAGAATTGTTCCTTTGAAGCCACCAATTCCTTTTGAACCAATAACAACAAGGTCAACGTTTTCTTTGCTAGCAAATTCTGCAATTTGAGATGAAGGTTTACCATACAGGATTTTATACATAAATGGAACTTTTTGTTTTTCACAATCATTTTTTATTGAATTTAACATCTTTTCTGATTTTTCAGTTAGATATTTCTTATAGTTTATGACTGTTCCGGCAAGTGTTGGATAGACAACTACCACGGTTACCCCTGTAATCTTTGCACCAGAAAGTTTAGCAATATAGATTGCCTTATCCAGTCCTTTTTTTGATGCGTCAGAACCGTCCAATGCAACTAAGATGTGTTTTATTTCATTCTTCAATGCATTGCTAATCAAATTTATGCATTATTAAATATTTCAAGTAAAATACGTTTGGGGTTTGCTACTTTTGCCATATTAAATAACATGATTATTTTTTCATAAATAGAACGCATGCAAAAATTATCAAACATATGAATCTGATTGTTTGATCTGTTGTACCATGATTTAACGTAAATCATCCATTGATCTAAAAACCCATTTAAATTTTGAAGGTTCAGAAAATGCTAAAAAAAATAGGCATAAAATAGATAATGAAAATGCAGCTAATGCAACAATTAACGTATGTGTTAGATATGATTCATGGATTACAGATAATAGGACAAATACAAATCCAATGACATTACATGATACCAATCCTGTTGTGAATAATTTTCTATATTTGCTAAGTCTTTTGCAAACCAATTAAATTCAAATGCTAACTACAATAACATCTTATTTATCAATTTTTTTAACAAACGTATTTTACGTTTTAATTCAATATACAAAATTACAGATAATAAAACCAGAATTAATCATTGTAAAACGGCGGTTCGCCACTTACTTTGTCATCACCTACCATCATAGGATCCATTTGACTTAGTGAAAGGCTATTGGGCCCATATGTTTCAAAAATCAAATCATCACGTATGCCTTTATTAGTACATCCAAAGTCAATTCCAACAGCTATGTCGCCTTTGTTCTGCATAAAGAAAACATACAATTCCAGAACATCAGTAATTTTTTCAGTGTCAAATTCCAGCAAAGACTCAAAATTCTCCTTATGTTTTACATATTTTTGATCAACTGCAAACTTATGAATTTTTGCATCTTGTAACCGTATGTCTCTTGTGAGGATTCGGCATTGAGCGAACCGATAAATTTTCTAAAACACTTGTGTCCTTTGTACATTTGACTGCGCCAGATATCTTGAACTTGTCTTAGAACCACGAATAGATAATATTTTGCGAAACTAATTAACCCTAAGTTTTAATGCGCATGATTTTAGTTTTGTCCATAACAACCCAGTATTCTACATTTTGCCCGTTTTCCAATTTACCGTTTACTTCATCGTCAATCAAATTGATATCAAGGGTCTCAAATGTTTCGGAATCCATGACTTGTATGACATCACCGTTAATTGAGATAATTTGACCTACTTTTTTGTTAATCATTGGAACATGAACTTGCATACTGACAGGGCCTACATGAGGTCTTTTCTGGCCATCAAAGATGCCTTCACCAACAATCCTAGCTTTTGCTGCACCGTGTTTTCCAGGTTTTGATGTATCATATTCTACAATACGACATGGCTCACCGCTTGGCTGATCAGAATGTGGTAATAGAATGTATGATCCAATTTTCAATGAACCAAGATCAGAGGGTTTACTCATGAAAAACAGTTTTTGGTCGAATATTTAACTTTTCAGAAAACAGATGATATTCAAATAGCCATATCCTTAATACGGCCCAGACCAGATAGAAATAGAAAGATGGGTTTACGTAATACTCTACGCAAATTTTGTGTCATGAAAAAAGTAAGAGACAGAGCAGAGGATTCTGAAAAAACAAAAGATGAAGAATCTGAAGATTAGATTCTAATTTTTCAAGATTTTTCTTTACCACAATGAATACACATGTTCTTTGATAATATTTCAAACCAAGCAAAATTATGAACAAATCCATCTTTGCAACTCATAGTGATCATAGATCATACTAGAGAGTTAATGGAAGATGTCAACAATAATATCGATCGAACTCAATCTTAATTCAAATCTGAAAAAGTACAGGTTTTTGACCAAATCTTTTCAAAATATCATTAATAGTATGGATTAAGTGGATGATTTTTGGATAATTGTTATCATGTATCAAATCATTTTTAATTATTGTAAGATAATGTCTTTTTTGTCTGACTATACGTAGTTTTTTTGACTTGGATGATTCATGATTTTTTAGATCACTCAGGTTTGCAGAAATATCACATAGCAGAATTAGTTTTGAATCAAATGATGATTCTTTAAGTTGCTTAACATATACTGCCTCTTGTTGTTTACGTGGCAATGATGAATCTTTGGATAAAGAGGATACCAATACAGAGATTCTGCTTCCAAATTGTTCAAAAAGATCATCAAAATCGGTATCAGTATTATCCATCACATCATGAAGCCAACCTGCACATAAAATCCCTTCATCAATTACGCCTAAACTTTTGAGTCTATTAACTACATCCTCTAGATGTTTAGAGTATGAAGTAGTGCTATCTTTAACCATCATCCCAGAATGTTTCTTTTTTGAAAACAATTCACCATTTTTTAGATCCAAGAAATATTCCCCTCAAGAACTAGCAATAAGCTCCAATATTATGGTAAATAAATTCCAAATTTCACTGCAACAGAGAATTACAAATCAAAAATATAATTAGAGATGTGTCAGAGTTACTTCAGAGATTCAAGAATAGAAAGACTGAGAAGATTCGTGAGGGTCAATCCCTTGCGGTTAACATCACGTCTTGTTTGATCACAGTACTTCTTTACGCTCTGATGACTTTTTTCACTAGTAACTTCAACCACCACAATATTTTTAGAGTACGGAAATGTGAATTTTGGTGGATTAAGACAAAATGTATTCATACTGCCAATTCCAGATATCTCAATTTTGTCTTTTTTCAACAACAGGTTTGCAATTTCTATGGTATCTTCAATATCATCACCATATTCCAGATAATATACGGAAATGAAATTAACATCTCCAGAAACTTCTCTTTGAAAAAATTCATCATGGATATTAAATACAAAAGATGTTTTGTCCTGATTATGAACAGTTAGTTCTTCGGATACCTGTTCACTGTCTTTGAATTTAGCTAAAAGATAGTGATTTGTAAAATCAGAAAAGTAAGGTTTACTTTCATTAGAAAAAGTTCCTGTAACAAAAAATAATTTTTCAATATTTTCCGAAGTAATCCAAATGTCTTTGAGATCAATAGATTGATGTGTGTGCATAAATGGAACACAGACATAACCGGGATAAGAAAATGTCATCGATGACAATAAAACATACTCATTTTTCAGAGTATTTATGCATATTATTGTTAACGATAATCATACTGACATCACCTACGATAGTTTTTTAATAGCAGTGAGCTTCGTTTTTTTTGTCCCAAGCTAGCTCAGCCTGGTAGAGCTTCCGGCTGTAGTTGTTGGCTTTAGATGGCTGACCAAAAAACAGCATATCAGGCATACAGAAACCGGGTTGTCGAAGGTTCAATTCCTTCGCTTGGGACTCACAATTATGGTTCAAACTTTAGACGGTTCATCATATTTTTGTGAGTAAAAAACTGCCATTTATGAGATCATCTTATTTCTCAGCCTACTAATTTGATAAATCATCAGACAGAGCAATTGCAGATATCAAAAAAGAACCATCACAAAAGAATCAGAAATTAATTTTAGTATAATATCCACATTCAGTTCGAATAATCATTTCTTTTATACATTCTAACAAAATATTTTGTATAAAACATGGAAAATAAAAAAAGGATTGGATATTGGTCTGCAGTATCGATAGGAATTGGAGGAATGGTTGGTGGTGGAATTTTTGCAGTTTTAGGTTTGGCAGTAAATTTATCTCACGGTGGTGCTCCAATCGCATTTACGATTGCAGGACTGGTTGCATTAGTGACTGCATATTCATACTCTAAACTTTCAGTTACTTTTCCAAGTTCTGGCGGAACAGTCGAATTTCTCAATCAAGGATTTGGAACAGGAATATTGACAGGAGGGCTAAACATACTGCTATGGATAAGTTATGTGGTCATGTTGTCATTGTACTCAAGTGCTTTTGGAAGCTATGGTGCTATTTTTTTCCCTCAAGATGATCAGATGTTTTGGAAACACATACTTACGAGTGTTGTCATCGTATCCTTTACTTTATTGAATGTCCTTAATGCGAAAATAGTAGGAAAATCCGAAGAAGTAATTGTTTTAGTCAAGATTATAATTTTAGCAATCTTTGTTACAGTTGGATTTTGGAGTATCAATTTCGATAATCTTGAACCTTCCACATGGAGTGCTCCAATAGCACTCATGGCAGGAGGGATGATAATTTTCTTGGCATATGAGGGATTTGAGTTAATAGCTAATACTGCAAACAATGTAAAAAATCCAAAGAGTATTTTGCCCAAGGCGTTTTACACATCAGTATTATTTGTAATCGGATTGTATGTGATGGTATCCATTGTAACTGTAGGGAATCTTTCAGTAGATAAAATTGTAGAATCTAGAGATTATGCATTAGCTGAGAGTGCAAAACCGTTTTTAGGACACATTGGATTTGTAGTGATTGCCATAGCTGCCCTACTTTCAACTGGCTCTGCAATAAATGCGACATTGTACGGAGCGTCAAGAATTAGCTACATCATTGCTAAAACAGGTGAATTGCCACACAATCTTGAACGAAAAATTTGGAAAAAGCCAATAGAGGGGTTAATCATCACTTCCATTCTAACTTTAATAATTTCAAATCTTTTTGATCTTTCCAGTATTGCAGTTATGGGAAGTGCAGGATTTTTACTTATTTTTACTGCAGTAAATTTTGCAAACTTTCGTTTGCATAAAAAAACATTTAGTAGTAGATGGATTTCATTGGTAGGAAGCATTGTATGTATTGTAGCATTAGGCGTACTCATATGGCAAACTAAAATTTCATCTCCTGAAAACATATGGGTTTTTGTAATAATGGTAGTCATGGCATTTTTAATCGAAGTAATTTACAGAAAAATATCAAATAGGACACATAAACGACTTTCATGAAACATTAGATGTTATGATTGATTTTGGAATTTATAAAAATAGAATCATCGATAAGAAACAAATTATTTTCTAATATAGTAGAAATTTAAGAATATAATTATGATAACAAAATCATTCAAGTATCATATTCCTCAAATTACTTATCTAGTTAAGAAAAAGCTATGGGCTCAAGTTCTACTTGCTTTATTCTTGGGATTGGTTTTAGGAGTGATTTTAGGACCAGAGGTTGGAATTTTTGAAAAAGATACTGCAAAAATAATTACTGATTGGTTATCAATTCCTGCCAACTTATTTTTAAAAATTATTCAAATGATCATTGTACCATTAATTTTTGCATCAATAATTAGAGGTCTCACATCATCTGGAAGTCTAGAACGATTGCAGAAGTTGGGGTTTGGGGTGGCAGTATATTTTGTCATAACAACAGTAATTGCATTAAGCATTGGAATTCTTGTTGTCACCATAATTGCGCCGGGTAACTTTATTGACAGCGACTTGATCAGAGAGAGTTTTGGAATTGAAAACATACAACCAATTGAAAAAACATCATTTAGTATACAAGATATTCCACAGAGCATAATTGGAACAATACCAAGCAATCCGTTATCATCTTTCATGTCTGGTGAGATGTTAAGCATTATTATTTTTGCATTAATTGTAGGCGTTTCAATGATTTCATTACCTAGAAAGAGTTCTCAGCCAATTCTAGATTTACTAGAATCCATACAAAAAATCACCATGAAAGTAGTATCATGGGCAATGCGTCTGGCACCATTTGCTGCCTTTGGCTTAATTGCAAGTATTACTTCGAAGATTGGATTGTCTGCACTTACAGGGCTTGGAGCATATATGGTAACCGTAGTAATAGGTCTTTTTGCAATGATGTTAATCTATATGATAGTTATCAAATTCTTTGCAAAAAGACCCATATCCACTACATTTGCAATGATGAAAGATGCACAGTTGCTTGCATTTTCAACTTCTAGTTCTGCAGTAGTTATGCCAGTATCAATCAAAACTGCAGAAGAGAAAATGAAGGTAAACCCAAAGATATCGCAATTCATCATTCCTTTGGGAGCCACAATCAACATGGATGGAACTGCACTATACCAGATAATAGCTGTGTTTTTTTTGGCTCAGCTTTTTGGCATAGATTTGGGATTCACTACAATACTTTTAATCACATTAACTGCACTTGCAGCATCAATAGGTGCACCTTCGGCACCTGGAACAGGAATTGTCATATTATCCACCATTATGATTGCGGCAGGCATACCACCTGTTGCAGTAGTGCTTTTGCTGGGAGTGGATAGAATTTTAGATATGACCAGAACCATGGTCAATGTTACAGGTGATCTTACTGCCTGTCTATTTTTTGATAAGAGAATAAAATTAGATGAACTGTCTGAAGAACAAATGGGATCAAAATAAAATAAAGGAACTACATTTTAGTAAAGAAAATTATCAACTGTAAATTATGGTTACAGTTAATTTGTTGTCAAATGTGGCATGTGTTGAACTAATTTTACTTTTGTACAAAAAATATTTTTTTCCATCATTATTGATCATGTCACTTACATGTACAAGTTTTTCATCTCGTAAATGTTGCATTCTTCTGTAAACTGTATCTATAGGAATTTTATATTCAACACTTACTTCCGTGCATGGTTTTGGAATAGATTCAATTGCCGTTAGTATATAACGACAGTATGAATCAGATATCATGCATTTTCAGTTCTAATTCTCTTAGTATAGAATTTTGTCAACACCATGCGTGAAAATCAAGTTAACATGCTTTATTCTGTTGTTACCACATTGTAATACATAATGAGTTCAGAAACAACAAATAACAAACTGTTAGTCATAGCATTTCCCAGCGTAGGTTTGGTCGGGGCTTTTGCTACATCTTATCTTGTCAATCAATTACAAATGAAGGATATCGGGGAGCTAGAATTTGCAAAAATTTCTCCAACATATGTAATTCACAATGGAGAAATCTATGGTCCAATTCGCATCTATAATAAGGATAATCTATATGCTATTTTAGCAAGTATTCCTCTGAACTCTATTTCCACATATGATCTTATAGTAAAAGCAATTGAATTTGCAAAAAATAATGGTATCAGAAAAATAATCATTCCTAGGGGATTAGAAGCAGGAGAAAATTACAAAAATGAACCTACGTCCCATGGATTGGCAGTTAACAAGCAATCAAAATCTCTTTTAGACGAATATCATTTGCCATTAGTCACAGGTGCTACAGTTCTTGGTGCAGATGCAAGTGTTATTTCTGCATTAAAAAATTCTGAAATACCAGGAATTATTTTGTATACGACTTGTAGAAAGATGTTTCCTGATGATGATGCCATCATAACATCTATCAAAACACTTGCAGACATAATTAAAGTCAAAATAGATACTGAAAAATTCGAAGAGAGGCTGGAAAGTATAAACAAAGAAAATGAAAAATTAATAGAAGAAACAAAGAGATCTATTGGCAATTCATCTCAAATGCACTCATCCAATCCCCCACCAGGAGTGGGTTAGGTAATAAGATAAAGTTATTATTTTTTCTTCAAATAACCTGACAAAATCTTCTCAGCCAAATCCTTTACTTCCATTTCATTTTTCATAGCAAGACTGTGCAACTTTCTTGCATTACTCTTGTTTAACTCAAGAACAATTTTTTGTTGTAACAATCCTGCCTTTGATTTTTTAAGTAGTTTGGGATGAGATGATTTTGGGCTTTTTGTTAGATGATATAGATACTGTTTACGAAGTTTATGTTCAAGAGGAATTATCTTTTCTGCAACTTTAATTGCTTTTGAAATATTTGGAATGGTCTGATATAATCTGGTGACGTCATCACGAGATAGTGTCTTTGGAACATATTGTTTTAATTGATTAGGAACTGCTGCAAATCCAAGATATTTTTTTAGTGTTTGAGAAGAGATGCCAAGAGATTGAGCTGCCTTGTTTTTTCCCACAGATTCAGTTAAAAATACACATGCTGCTGTCATGTCCTTTGTATTCATTTTATTTCGATGAAGATTCTCAACTACTGATGCAGCCTTTGCATCATCTAAATCATATTTTGTTCCTTGAGAGAGTAGTAATGCAGGTATTTTTTTTGCCCCAAGTTTTTTGAGTGCAGCAAGCCTTCTCTGACCAGACATTAACAAATACGAGTTTTTTGATTCCTTTTGGACCATCGGTGGGTTTTGAAGACCTTCATTTTTGATTGATCGTGCAAGTTCTGCAATCCCTTCTCTGTCAAGTTTTCTTGCCTGGGCATCCTTCCAGACCTTGATCTGCTTTACTGGAATTTCCCTCAAACGATAAGATATTGGTGAAGTGAAACGTTTTGCCACACACTGTAGAATATTTGATTTGTGTTAAAAGATTCAGTAATGTACAATTGACAAACAATTAAAAAAATTCTTGAAATTTTTATTATTTTTCGTAAAAAATAGGTGTAAAAATGTGGAAGAAAATCCAATAATAAAGAGATATGGCGATAGTAAAAAGGACGTTCAAAATTTTGGAAAATCATATAGATAAACCACAAATTTTTGTATGAAAAAATAATTTTTAAAAATAAAAAGATAGACGGATTTAAGAAAACAAATTTGAACTCTTAAATTAAAAAACTTATTGCCTATGCTGATTTTTTGACTTTTTGGGCTGCTGGTCCTTTTTGACCTTCGCCTACTTCAAACTCGACTTTATCGCCTTCATTGATGAATCCGTCAACATCTGATTTGTGAACAAATAGATCTTCACCAGATTCTCTTTCGATAAAACCAAAGCCCTTAGTACGGTTAAACCACTTTACGGTGCCTTGTTCCATTTAACACTAGAGGAACTAATTCGCTATATTAACTAAGTCATTTATTCAAAATTAAACAATAATTAAAAAATTTAGAAATCTTTAGCAATATGTCCATTATCTTTTAACCATTCAACTTGAGGAAGAGTAAATCTCCAAACAATATCACCGCGTTCAGCCTCATTAAAATCCCAAGGGGCAATGATAACTATGTCATTATCCCTAATCCAAACTCTTCTTTTCAGCTTTCCTCTGATTCGCCCACGTCTAGTAACACCATCAGCACATTTTACCATAACATTTTCGCCCCCAAGCATTTTCAATACGCGTCCAAAAATTTCGCCTTCTTCAGGTAGACGAATTTCCTTAAGTGCACTTTCATTCTTTACTTGACGCTTACCCATAGTACACATTATGATTATGAGCATATAATTGGTAGGGTAGTCTAGAGTAATTGGCAAATAGTCAAATCGATCAAGAATTACTTAAATCTATTCAAGATCTACAATATGCAAACAGTATTTACAAAACTAAATAAAATTAATGTAAAAAAGTTTCTAGATATTTGTAATGATGAGTGAAATGCCAATCTGAAGTTTTTAGATAGAGGGTTGAAGATTTATGCGAAATTAATAACGAATTCTGAAAACTGTTGACATTATCTTTTTTCTAATCGGTAGTTTCGAATCAATAAATGAGAAAGGGTCTAATCGGGCAATATACGTACAAACATCAAATCAGTAATTTTGTTATGTTCTAATGTTTTTTTTGAGACCCATTTAGACAGCAATATGTGAAAAATCCATGGTAACGATATAGATTGCAATGAAATCTATGAATCATGTTGCATATTCATGAAACAGTTTGTTTTTAGATCTATTAACAGTATTCATTTTTTATGCTATAAAATTTTGCAATACACTAAACTATGGATTAATCACAGCACGTCCAATTATTTTTCGTGCCTTAAGATCCTCCAATGCAGTATTTGCTTGATCAAGAGTATATCTTTTTGAGATTACAGGATTTATGATTCCTTTTCTTGCAAGATCAAGTAGTTCTACCATGTCATGATAATTTCCAGTATATGCGCCTTGGATGATAATAGATTTTAGAGGAATCGTAACAAGGGATAATTCAATTGAACCGCCAAACAAACCAACAAGAACTAGATTACCACGTTTTCTAAGAATTGCAAAGTCAAGTTTTGCAGTGGGTGGTGCGTTTACAAAATCAACAACACTGTCAGCACCTTTATCATTACATATAGAGATAATTTTTTTGGCTGTTTCAGGATCTTTAGAATTAACTGTAAAATCAGCTCCCATTTCTTTGGCTGTTTCTAATTTCTGATCATCTAGATCAACACAAATAATTTTGGCTTTTGTGATAGCTTTGGCAATTTGTACACCCATTAATCCCAAACCACCAGCGCCTACAATTACAAGGAACTCTGGAGAATTTTGATTTGATTTTTTAATTGCCGTGTAGGCAGTTAGTCCAGAACATGCAAGTGAAGTTGCAGCATCAGGATTAACGCCATCAAGCTTTGCTAAATATTTAGAATTAGGGATCATAGCATAATCTGAATATCCACCATCTTGAAAAACTCCCAAAGATTTTGGCATATCACACAAGTTTTCATTCCCTACTTTACATGCAGGACATTGCCCGCAACCAATCCAAGGAAATACCAAAACTTCATCGCCTTTTAAAATTCCAGAAACATTATTACCAAAATCTTCAACAACACCCACAATCTCATGTCCAGGAGTTACAGGATATTTTACACCTCTATCAGTTACTTTCATGAATTGACCGTCACCAAGATCATAGCCACCTTCCCAAAGGTGTAAGTCACTATGACAAACACCCACAGATGTTACTTTGACTAAAACCTGATTATCCTGAGGTTTTGGAGTCTCAATAGAAGATACTTTGAGAGGCTCATTTGGACCTGTAATTCTAGCAGATTTCATAGATTAATTTTTCATATTAACAATATAAGAGTTGACTGTAAATGAGAGAAAAATAGAGCCCTTAGATATTATGGAATAGTAATGGAGTAAAAATGTGAGTGAAGCGCCAAATCCCACTAGTATTTCTCAGGAACCAATTAACATTCTATTTAGTCCGTTATCTAATGCAAAAAAAGATGTTTGGGATATTGATCTAATCAAGATTTTGAATTTATTGATAAAAATTCTTGAAAAATCAGATAGAAAAGATCTCAAAGTGGCAGGAATGGCAGCACTGTCATCATCTTTGATCTATAGAATGAAAGTTGAAAGTATTTTTGCATTGCAAAAAGCAGCAATGGAGCGAAAACCAATGCATCAAAGAACAGATGTAGAGATCGAATTAATAGATATTCCATACAGACATGAATCAACATATCCAGTATCATTAGACGATTTGTTAGGGTTACTTCAAAATCTTATCGGTACAATTGCAAACCCCCAATCAAGAAGAAACAGACAAGTAGAGATTGAGCCAATCGAATCGCCGGATTTCCAAGATTATTTCATATCACTTGAGAGTATAATTGGAAAGTACGAGGATTTGATAATGAAGAAAATCTCACTAACAGGGTTTGGAATACTCCAAGAAATCATTTCGGAATTAGATCAGGTGGATTCCATAAGATGTTTTTTTGCAGCATTATTTTTAGCAAGAGATCAAAAAGTAGACTTGGAACAAGTTGAAGATGACATCAAAATCACAGTAGTAAAAGAAGAGTTAACAAACTGATCAAAAATGAAAAAAGGGTTTCTTTAACTAGAATTTAGAGGAGAAAGAAATAGTTGACAAAAATTGAGGATGCCAATGAAGCAACAGCACGAATCGAAGCTGCTCTATATTCAGCAGGTAGGCCTCTAAAAATAGAGGACATAGTCAGAGCATCAGGCACCGAATCAAGAACAAAAACCCTAGAATTATTAGAAAACATCATGAAAAAGACAAAATCAGCATTCAAAGCACTCGAAATCGTTATTCTTCCAGACGGTTTGTATGTAATGCAACTAAAACCAGAATACAGTTCCACAGTTAAAAGATATGCTTCAAAACCAGTTCTTCCAAATGCCACACTTAAGACGTTATCATACATTGCATACATGCAACCAATATCGTCAAAACAACTTGTCGAAACAAGGGGATCTGGAGTATACTCACATCTAAAAGAATTACGACAGTTAGATTACATCAGTCATCAAAATGTTGGAAGATTAAAAATCTACATGACAACAGAAAAGTTCCAAAAATATTTTGGAATTCAAGGAGACGTGGAAGATCTTAAACAAAGATTATTCTCCAAAGTGAGAAAAACTGCAAGCGGTAGAAAAATAAGCACAGGCCAAGAAATCGTCACAGAACTGAACTGAGTCTACTTTTTAATTTATGACTACTTTTTTGCGTTTTGTATAAATTAGAGTAATTCGGACAAGAATCCGTGAAAAAATCCGTAGAGAATTTAGCAACTAGCAAGATTACAGGTGGAAGAAGACACCCGCTTAGGATTAGAAGAAAATATGAAATTGACAGATATCCAAACGAGCCGGTTAACGGGTCTCAAGTAACAGTAACAAGACGAGTTCGTGGAAATAACAATAAAACAGCATTGAAAGCAGTCGATTTTGTTAACCTATCAACAGGTGAATCTAAAGTAAAGAAATCAAAAATCATCAAAGTACTAGAAAATGCAACAAACAATGACTATAAAAGACGAGGTATCATTACAAAAGGGGCAATCTTAGAAACACAAGAGGGTAAATGCAGAGTAGTTTCAAAACCCGGACAAAACGGAATAGTTAATGCAATTTTACTAAAGGAATAAAATGAAAGATTACGAGCACGTCGTAATCTGGCTGGATTATTTCAATAAGAATTTAAAAAAATCAAAAGGTAGAAGATTGGGATTAGAAAAATGTGTTTATGATCCTTCATTAAAAGAATTAATGGATGCTACAACATCAGGGGGGTTTGAAATTACAGAATCAGATGACAAAGTAAGATATCCAAAAAGACCATTTGTCAGGTCAGGGTATGTCGTTGTACCAAAAGGATCCTCGAAGACAAAAATTCTTAACAAAATTTCAGAAAAATTAGTTGCTAAAAGATCAAAGCAATCAAAATAAAATGAAATCTAGCTCTTAGCTAAAGTAAAGTTGACAGAAGTCTATGATAAGAGTATCACAATTAAGAACTCTAATTGCAGGAGGTAGGCGAAATAATGCACCTAGCCGCCAGTGGCAGAGTAATCATTCAGATATCAAAGGAATTAGTTGAAGGACAGATACTCTGTGACGAAAAGGGAACTAGAGTTGCAAAAGTAATGGAAATGATAGGTCCAGTAAAAAGACCATTTGCATCAGCAATGCCATTAACAAATAACATCAAAAAATACATTGGCAAAAATGTTTTCGCATCAGAAGAATCTCCTGTAAATAAACCAAAAAAATTTAGGAGAAAACAAAAATGAACATACTAGAAAAACAAAACTGTCCTGAATGTCGATCTTCATTAGTAGACGACATGCAGAATGGTGAGATAATCTGTTCTGGTTGCGGCGTAGTAGTCGATGATCAGATTTCAGATTTTGGTCCAGAAACAATAAGCTCAAGTTTTGAAGACAAGATGAAGCTTGCAAGAGCAACAGGACAAACAACTTATTCTCAACATGACTTGGGGATAACAACTGAGATTTCAATCAGTACAAAAGACTTTAGTGGAAAAACAATAAACCACGAAGTTGCAAATCAGATGCACAGTCTCAGAAAGTGGCAACAAAGAGTAAGAGTTTCCTCACCAAGAGAGCGAAGACTTGCAAATGTTTTAACAAAAATGGGTGAAACATGTGACGGTCTGAATCTTTCAAAGAACGTGTTAGAGACTGCTTCTATGATATACAGAAGCTTGGATGACCATATTGATGTAAAAGGAAAATCTGTAGCTAGTATCACTGCAGCTACAATTTACATAGCATGCAAGCAATGTGAAGTAGTAAGATCACTTGAAGAAATAATTCGAGGAATTTGCCCGCCTAAAGATGTCAAATCAAAAACAAAACTTGCAGCAAGATACTATAGAACCATGGTAATGGAAATGGGGCAATTAACCGCCCCAGTTGTAACGATGGACAAATACATCTCAAAGATAGCAAACATGACACAAACAGAGGTAAGAGTTGAAAGACTAGCCTTGGAAATCGCAGAAAAAACCAAAGGTAGCAGCATTGCAGATGGAAAGGCTCCAAATGGAATTGCAGCAGCATATCTGTATGTGGCATCTGTCCTACTGGGGCAAAACGTACTACAAAGAGATGTTTCAAGTATTGCAGGAGTTACCGAAGTTACCATCAGAAACAGATGTAAAGAAATTCTGACATGTTACAAACTCAAAATAACATTGAGACCATCCTTGACCAAATATTAACACCACCCTCCTCTCTTTTCATTTTATTATTAAGAATCTACGTTAGGATTAGCTAAATTTCGTCGGTATTATATAGAGAAACAAAACAATTTGAGACATGGCAGTATTAGAAATCAAAGATCTTCATGTAACAAGAGAAGGTAAAGAGATTCTAAAAGGAGTTAATTTGAAAACAGGTCCCGGAGAAATTCATGCCATTATGGGCCCTAACGGATCAGGAAAGAGCACATTAGCTTACACATTACTTGCACATCCAAAATATGAAGTTACACAAGGGGACATATTATTAGATGGTGAAAGTATCTTAAACTTGTCTGCAGATGAAAGAGCAAAAAAAGGATTGTTCTTAGGATTTCAATATCCAACTGAAGTTTCAGGTGTAGGGTTTTCTCACTTTCTTAGAACAGCATACAACTCCTTAAGCAAAGCACTTGAAGGGGACGATAGGGAAGTATTCATCACAGTCAGAGAGTTTCAAAAATATTTAAAAGAGAATCTAGAAAAAGTCGGATTGAAAGAAGAGTTTCTTTCAAGATACCTTAACGAGGGATTTTCCGGAGGAGAGAAAAAACGAGCAGAGGTTTTACAAATGGCCGTTTTAAAACCAAAGATTTCAATTCTAGACGAGCCAGATTCAGGATTGGATATTGATGCAGTTCAATCAGTAGCCAAAGCAATTAGCAAAGTGTCAAGCAAAGATGCAACAGTGATTGTAATCACTCACTATGCAAGAATTTTAAAATTCTTAGATAAACTAGATTACGTACATGTGTTTGCCAGAGGAAAAGTCTTGAAAACAGGTGATGCATCCCTTGCAGATAAACTAGAAGCTGAAGGTTACGATTGGATATTAGAACAAACAGCCTAATCAAATTTAAGCAATATGTATTTCTAAGGTGTTGTTGATTTACAAAGTAACAGTAGAGTTCTCTAAAGAATTTTTAGAAATAAAAGAAAATCAAATAAACATTGGAATAAAATCCAAACCCCTCAAAGGTGAAGCAAATAAAGAAATAATCAAGAAGGTTGCAAAACATTTTGAAGTATCAACAACACTAGTTCAAATAAAATCAGGCCATAAATCACGGGAGAAAATAATAGAGATTTTACAATAGAAAATCAAGTTTTTTGTTTAAATAGGGTTTTAAAATTGAAGAGAATATGTCAGAAAACAATAATCAATATTATTTTAATTTCTCATTTTTCAAAGTAGATCCTAAATGGAGATGGATGGCAGATCTTGCAAAAGAAGAATCTGCAAAAGAAGTTGAAAATGTAATTAATAATTCAGGAATAATGTTTAGGTCATATTCAAATTTAGGATTAAGAGACGATGCAGACTTTTTGTTTTGGTTTGCAGCAAAATCAGTTGAAGAAATCCAAGTCGTAATTGAGAAATTATACAAAACAGTATTTGGAAAGTACATCATTCCATCTAGGACATATTTGTCATGTACACGACCATCAATTTACGTACAAGAACAAAAATCTCACGGATTTGTCACAGGAAATGATCCAAAGAAGCATGTTATTGTATATCCATTCACAAAAACAAGGGAATGGTATCTTCTACCAAAAGAAAAACGCCAAGAGATAATGGATGAACATATTGAGGTAAGCAAAAAATACCCACAGGTGATACTCAATACAACATACTCATTTGGAATACATGATGAGGATTTCATGTTAGCCTTTGAAGTAGACAACATCAGAGATTTTCAAGATCTTATCATGGACTTAAGAGAAACTCAAGTGTCATCATATGTTAAAAACGACATCCCAATGATCGTGTGTGTAAAAAAAGATATCGTACCACTGATTTCCAGTTTGGGATAAATCAACAGAGCAAGGAATTTTACCTCAGAATTCAAATATCAGAGATGCAAATCTTGGATAAACATAAATGGTTAAATTTTAATTCAAAAAATACTTTTGAAATACATAAAAGCAAACTCAAAACAAATGGAGATTGAACATTGAATTACAATAAACTAGGAAAAACAGATATCAAAGTATCAGAATTAGGATTTGGCGCGTGGTCCATTGCACTTGATTGGTGGGGCAAAAAAATTGAAGAAGATGAGGCAAAACGAATGCTCAAAAAAGCATACGATTTAGGAATTAACTTCTTTGAAACAGGAGACATGTATGGAAAAGGGAAAAGCGAGAAACTGATTGGTGAAGTTTTCAAAGACATGCGAGACGAAATTGTCATATCTACAAAGTATGGGTATGACTTTTCAGAAGTTGAACAAATCGGACACAGTGAACTTCCACAGAAATTTGATGATGATTTCACTAGAAAAGCGTTAAGAGACAGTTTGGAAAGATTACAAACAGATCATCTTGACATGTATGGGTTACACAATCCAAAATTAAGACACATAAGAGATGATTCTATTTTCAAGGTACTAGATAGTTTTATTGCAGATGAGTCAATCAAAACATATCAAGTTGCATTAGGTCCTGCAATTGGGTGGACGCAGGAAGGCCTCGAAGCAATGGACAGGCCAAATGTAAGTGCGGTTCAGACAGTGTATAACATCATAGAACAAACACCCGGAAATGAATTGATGAGAAAAGCTGTAGAAAAAAATGTTGGGATATTAGTCAGAGTCCCAGAAGCATCAGGAATTTTAACTGGAAAAGTCAATGCAGACACCAAAATAGATGAAAAAGATCATAGATCAGTAAGAAAAGGAGAGTGGATTAAAGCATCATTGGAAAAAGTCGAGCAACTCAGACCGATAGCTGAGAGAAACGGACTAACAATTACAGAATTAGCAATGAAGTATATCATGTCAAAGAAAGGATTTACATCAGTGTTTCCAACAGTAGTTAGTGAAGAAGAGATAATCAATTACGTCGAGATGACAAAGGGTGAATACATTCCATCATCAGACATGAAAGAGATTGAAGAGATGTATAATACATGGCCTCCCTACGAATTAAAGGCAACACTACAAGCAAATTAATTTGCAAATGGACAATCCAGTAGATTTTGAAAAAACATTAGAAGTCATAGAAGGAATGAAGGTTGCCAAAATAGGCAATTATAAAAAATGGGAAACAATCATTAAAAAAATCAAAAAAGAGCAGCCATTAAACATAGGGGAATTAGAATACTATTCAAATCTGACCAGGATTTACAAAGATTCAAGCATTGCAAGAAGAAGCAAGGTATACCATACCAAGCTATCAGATCAAGATGAGAAACCATCATGCAACATGTGTGAAAAAAATTCGCTATACTATTGCAATATGAATGACCAGTATTTTTGCACAGTTCATGTAGTAGGACATGACGAAAACGAATTCTAAGAAGAAATTGCTTCTTCCAAACTAAATGAGTGTTCTACAAAATATTCTACACGTGTTTTTTTGAATTCACGAGAACTGAAAAGGATTTTGTAATCATCAACATGTATTTGATCCTGTATTGTTTTTGCCATCTCATTTGCCTCATCATGAGTTTTGCAATGGATCATTGAGAATACATTATATGGCCAGTCATCATATGTAGGTCTCTCATAACAGTGACTTACTTGAGGAAACGAACCTAATGTTTCTCCAACTTTGGAAATTCTATCTTCAGGTACTTTCCAAACAATCATACCATTTGCAGTAAAACCAACTTGTCTGTGTCTTAGGATAGCAGCAAATCTTCTCATAACACCAATATCCTCATAATATCTCATTTTTTCAAACAGTTCATTTTCAGTAATGCCAAGATTGTTTGCAGCCTTTACAAAAGGTTCATCAGTTATTTCCATATCCTTTTGTAATTCACGAATAAACTCTTTGTCCTCTTCTGTAGCTTCAAATTTTATATTTTTAATCTCTTTTTTTGCTTCCGTTGGTGCAATCTCATGTTTTTTATCATCAACCATGTCAAGTTTTACACCAATCTTGAAGAGTTGTAAAGTTGGAAGCATTCTAACTTTTTTAATTCCTTTAAGAACATTGAATTTGTCAAGCTCTTCTTTCAAATCAGAACCAGGTGGAACCGCCAAAGTAAACCAGAGATTAAACTGATGATCTCGTTCATAATTATGACTAACACCGGGATGGCGATTAATCTGATTTGCAACATTTTCTAATTGATCATCTTCAATCTCCATTGCAACAAGGGAACTTGTATAACCAAGTTTGCGAGTATCAAAAATAGCGCTGAGCTGTCTTAAAACCCCAATCTCTTTGAGTTTATTCAGTCTGTTTTTGATATCTTCTGACGTAGTGTCAAATTTTTTTGCAATAGCATCAAAAGGTCTAGTTACAAGAGGAAATGTCCATTGAATTTCATTTAAGAGTTCTTTATCAGACTCATCCATAGAAGTCACTAAGACACCTGGTTGTGTATTCAATTAAAAATGTAGCTAGTAATTTTCATCTTGATTTTTAATACATAAATAGAAACTCTAGTCCATTTGATTGATGATAGTTGATCTTAACATTCACGACAAGACGATAATTGTCATCGGGGGTGGGAATGAGGCTCAGAAAAGAATCAATTCATTGCTAAAACAAGATTGTAAAATAATTGTAATCAGTGATTCAATTAATGCAGAAATCAGCAAGGTAGTAAAAACAAAGAAAATCAAACTAGAAAAACAGCGAATTCAAAACACAAAATTTATTTCAAAATTCAAACCAGACATCATCATCACAACTACAAATGACAAAAGTATCAATCAAAAAATAATCAGTGCTGCAAAAAGAAAAAAGATTATTGTGTATAGCTCAGACAATCCTGAGGACAGTGACTTTTCAAATCCAGCAATAATTGATTTTGAGAACATTATCCAGATTGCAATTTTTACAGGAGGTCAAAGCCCTGCCATGTCCAAAAAAATTAAAACAAAATCAGAGGAGGTATTCAAGAAATTAATTACGAAAGAAGATATCGCTCAAATCAAGATGCAAAAGATCGCAAGAAAGATGGCAAAAGAAACCATTCCCACTCAAACTCAGAGAAAAGAGTATCTGCACAGTATCATGACTGATAATGAGATTGATCAGTTAATAAAAGACAAGCAGGTAAAAAAAGCTGAAAAG
>Ga0102952_1000297_pt1 | contig 20471 bp, 27 predicted proteins | sample SalPon2A_C_D1_MG_FD_78506 | JGI IMG/M metagenome (GOLD analysis project Ga0102952, IMG submission 78506) | Soil microbial communities from South San Francisco under conditions of wetland restoration - Salt Pond MetaG R2A_C_D1_MG | ecosystem: Environmental > Terrestrial > Soil > Wetlands | place... | reverse complement strand
TATATCACGGTTACAGAAGATTTTGCAACAAAAGTTCCAGAAAATATGAAACCTGAATATGCAGCACCACTGTTTTGTGCAGGCATTACGGCATACAAGGCAGTGAAAGCAGCAGAACCAGAAGTACATAAAAAAATAGGAATTTTTGGGATCGGCGGAGTGGGTCACATGGCAGTTCAATTTGCAAAAATTGAAAATTGCAATGTTATCGCATTTTCTAGATCACAGAAACATCTTGATGTTGCAAAAAGATTAGGTGCAGCAGATACAATGATGTTTTCAAAAGACCAAGAGGAATTTTTAAATAAATTAAAAGAAAAACATGGTTTGCTAGATGCGGCCATAGTATTTGCACCAGCAGATATTGTTACAGACACAGCAATCAAATCAGTAAAGAAAGGAGGGCTTGTAGTTATCGCAACGGTAGGAGAAAGACCTGCATTTATGGCATTTGAGGAAAAGACAATCAGAGGCACACTGATAGGTTCAACTAGAGACATGGAACAAGTCATCAGAATTTGTGATGAAAAAAATATCGAAGTAATTTCTCAGATATTCCCACTAGAAGAGGCAAATGAAGCTCTCAAAAAATTAAAAAATTCAGAGATAGAAGCAAGAGCAGTTTTGATCCCTTAACTTGCAGATTAAATAATGGAGTGAGAAGATTTTTGATATGAATTGTAACAGATGTCACCATACAGATGAAGCACATATTCAAAATGCACAGAGTGATTCAATCATCAAAGCAGGAAAATGTCAGATTTCAACATGTACATGTCAGCAGTATTTAGATCCAATTCAAAAAATTGATGAAGATCTATTGTAACGATTCATATATCAAAATCGTTTCAGGTTAACTTATGGATAAACACAAGCCATCAGATGAAATCATAAAGGAACTCGATAATATACTATCCAAGTTAAATGCCATGGAAATTATTGCATCTGATGAGTATCAAAAAAACACGGTTAAAGTTATGAGAGTACTGGTAGAAGGACAAATACATTCAATTAATGAGTTTCAACATTTGAAAAAAGCAATTGACTTGTTGACATTGCAATTGTTTGATGTTCAAAATAAGGTTAACAGTTAAGCTTTGTATCACTTAATCCGCAACTTGTACAACGAAAGATAGTAGATTTTTCAAGAACTTGTTCTGGCTTCATCTCAGAGCCACAACATGGACACATGAATTTTGATTCAGACCTTTTTTCTTCAGACTTCCTCACCACAAAATCAGGTTTTGTTTGAGGAAGATCATCCAGGTTACATGGGGGTTTATAGTGAGTCATTATTTTATTGATGACATTTTTTCTATAGACGTCACTTGATTCAAACAAAGGCAATATTGCCAAGAATAGTGATTTTTCAGAGCCTGAATGCTTTACCCAGCATTTGAAATCAGAATGCTGGACAAAAAAAGACTTGTCATCAGTCTTCTTGCAGTCGCCTACATATAGAATATTGAATTTGTCTTTATCTCGTGAAAGAATAAGATAAACTAATTTTTCCATGGGTGGGCCCCATTCATCAAGAGAAATAGGTCCAAGAAACTCATATTGAAGAATTTGAATACTCACTGAGAGTATTTTTGATGGCTTTTCATTTTATCTTTTCCCAAAAATCACACTAGGAGCACAGGTTTGATCGCAGAATTTAAACTTGAAAAGATTAAATTCAAGAGTTATTGATTTTCCGTAAATGAAAGAACCTCATAATTATGCACATGTAGGTTATGGCATGATTGCAGTTGCAGCAAGTCTTGCAGCAATTGGCATTATTGCATTATTTATTGGGGGTAATGGCCTTCTTGCAGATAACATGCAAAGAGAAAACACACATCATTTCAAAGAATGTAAAGAAAATGATTTCAAAACAGAGGGATGTGAGAAATACTGGGATCGAATTAACAATGAGATATCAGGAGTTTACGTAGACCTAGGTAAATAATTTAAAAACCATTAGCAAAATCTTCAAACATGTTCTGATTCTTTGTCAGTCTATTCATTGCAAAGAATGCGCCACCTACAATTCCGGCTTGGTAAAAAGTATACAAGAAAACACCAGATGATGTTGGGTCAGATTTTGTGAAACTCAATACAAGCATTGTAAAAAATATAAAAGTACCAACAAAAGTTACCACCCTATTTACAAATCCAGTATTCATACCAACAATTCTTTTTGTAGCTCCTGCCATTAAACCAATGCTAGTAATTATTAGAAAAGTAGCTCCTCCGTTTGCAATGATGAAATTATTTGCCCAAGGCAAAAGACCATCATCTAAAATCGACATCTCTGGCATGACACTGCCTCCATTTAGGGCAAAATTTACAGAACTGAACATACCACCCATTACAAAAAAGAACAAGAATATCTTTACAATTGATCTTTTTATCGGACTTCGAATTTCTGATGGCTTTACAGCACGTTCAGTAATTCTCATGCCATAAAGAAAACCTACAGTAACAGCAGGAATAAACATGATGTTGATCAAAATTGGAGACTCTTTGTTTATTGACTCTATTTGAGGATGAAAGATTAGAAACAGAATGATTGCAAGAGAAGCCGCAGAAGCAAACAATATCAGACCTAAATGGCCATGACTCTTTGATTCGTAGATATCATTCCAGTTGGACATTTTATTGAGTCTAAAGAAAACAATTAAAAACCAAATCAAAAAATGATTTGGTCAAATTATCAATTCTGTTTACCCTTTTTAATAGAAAATACTAGGGTTATTCATGAGAATAGGTAAGACAGTAACAACATTAGGTATCATAATATTGATTTCGGGCATAATTTTTCATCTTCAAGGACAATCAGTGATAGGTCCTGAGACATCTTTTATGCATTCAAATCCGGAGTGGATTACTTATGGAATACAAATTGCAATCACAGGAATCATCATAATGGCAACAGGAATCATAATCATCAAGAAGATTAATCGGTTACACAAAGAGTGATTGTGTTTCTAATTTTTTAGTTTTCGGATTTTAGATGTATGATTTCATTAATTTGTAGTCCATCCGCAACAAATTCATTAACAACATCATAACTACCATAAGTTATTAAATTACTCTTAATTTCTAGAATATCTTTTAATTGTAAGTAATGAGCTGTTCTTTGCCCACATCACATCTAATTAACATGTATACCTTTTCCATCTAAATCATATTTATGGAACTGATCTCAAAAACCAGCAACAATTGGGTTTTGAGACTTCATTATCTCTCTTAACAAGATTGTTGCAAAAGACCCTCTAGATAATGAAAACTCTACAGTATTTTCATGCACTGAATAATCATAACAATGAATTGCAGCTTGTCTAAAACCACCTTCACTACTCACTTCTTGCATCTCTTTTATAAAAAAATCTTTGGGTGAAATTTCTTCTTGTTGTAATATTTTAGATATTTGATAGTCAAAACGTGTTTTTTTGTAATAAGAATAACCAACAAAAGGCAGTGCCAAATTCTGATCCAACCCTTTTACATATTTTCCAATTATTCCATCAAAATCAAAACAAACATCACCAGATTCTGATTCAAAGAGATTTTCACCATCCAAAAAAGCAGAGCTTAGAGACTGATTGAAAATAAAAGACTGATAAGCTTGAACATAAAATCGTCTTAAAGAAATAGGAATTGCCCTAATTGCACGAATGGATTCACCGTGATCAATCATTTCTTTCAGAACAATTCTTTCAATATCCATTCGGGGTGGAACTTGATCAAAGTATCTACCATAATTTACTGGGTCCGATAGTTTTTCACGAATTTCAGTATTTTCTTTGGAATCATACTTAGAAGTGAAACACAAAATTAATTCAATTGCCTTTTTGAAATCCCTCTTCAAAAGTGCCTTTCCAATTAGGTGGGTCACAGCCCTTTTTGAGCCAAAACGCTGATAACCATAAAAATTTAGGATTTTGTCATATTCAGTAAATGAAGATAGTCCATTTGAGCATTCAGAGATTTTAATTTTAAAATGATTTCCAATCATATCTTTTTTTGATAATGATTTTTTCACATAGCCAATTTTTTTAAGGGAATACTTGTCAGTGGAAAAATTTTCAATTGCATGTCCTTTGTTCCCAGAGCATACAAATTGCTCAGTGATTGCAGACGCATCTTTTAGTCCAAGAGACTTTAGACGGATTCCTTTTTTGACAAAAATTCCAGATAGAGCATGATTTGTATCAATATTTTTCTTTTTTAATTTGTAAACTGCGTAACCATCTTGATCGCTAATTGATTTTTCTGCTTTTTTAGAAATTAATTCACTTACTTGAAAATCATCAGGAGATAATCGAATTTTCCCCCCAATTCCAGTAAATGTTGTACTGTAAACAGAAATACCAATTTGGGAATCTAAGTCAGGTATCACTTTATGGTCACTGTGATAAATTTGCCGATTGCAACATCAGATGCCTGCGCACCAACAAGTATTTTATATGTTCCAAGTTCTGCATCATCTGATGCATGAATGGTAGTGGTGATTAAACGAGGAGCATCAAAATCTAATTGAAATGATTTAGAAGAATTATCTTTCAAATTAACATTAAGAAAATCACGTGTAGGAGATAAAATCAATGAAATACCCATTAGATCTTTTGGAGATTTTGGCAATACAGTAAATTGAAAATCTTTTGAGTCTCCGGGAGAAAGAGACACCACATTTGATTCCAATTGAACATCCAAGGGTAATGCTACTGAAGTATCGACTACACCGATATTATTTTCTACCCATTCAGTAAACCAAATTTTCGTACCATCTACAGTAAAACCGAAAATTTGAGCAAGACCGCAGTCTGTCAACATCATGCCAGTGCCAGGATCACAATCGCCCCATCCAGGATTCTTTGAAGGAATATGATACTCCACAAGAGATTGTGATTTAGGATCCATTACAGAAATATTATTGGCAGTTTGTGTATTGAAAACAATGCGTCCTCGATCATCAGATCCAATCCAGTAAGGTCTAGAAATAGGAGTTTTGACAATTCCTGTTTGGTTACCATATGTATCAATCAAAGGATCTGATGTCACATATTGTGTGAATTCTTTAGTTAAAGGATCAAAATTAAAGAAATATGATGAAGTTGTATCTGCAAGCCAAATAGTTCCATCATTTGCAACTATAATCCCATTAGGAGTAAGTAATTCTGCTGGCAACTCAAAAATTTCAATAAAATCAAGCAAAGGGAGTGATTTTTCTTCAGAGTTTGAAATAGAATCAAGATATCCATTTTGATTAAATTTTACTAAAACTCCACCTTGCTGGAATAACCAATTTGTGTACCAGACATTGTTATTTGCATCTAATGCAAAATCAGCAGTTACAGAATTGTCTACAGGTGATGGGATACTAAGATAGTTAACATCCTTACCAGATTGATTTGGATCTAAAAATGTTAGTTTATTTCCAGTAAAATCATTAATTATAATTTGAGACCCATCAACTTGGAGTTTTTGAGGTAATGAATTGCCTTCTGAAGGATAGGATAATCGTTCGTATTTTTCATTAATAGTTGAAAATTTCCATACTGAATCATATGTTTCATCTGTAAACCACACAGAACCATCCGGGGCATAATCAATTCCCCACATCATTGAACGCCCACCTTTCGGCCATAAGGGGTTGTCATATTCAGTGAAAAGTTTAGTGGCAGGATCAAATTTTGCTACTTTGCCGGTGTTAGTTTGTGCAAACCAAACATTTCCATCATAGTCAGTTACAATGGCTAATGGATTTGTACATAATGTCGGAATGGAGAATTCTTGGACATACTTCGTTGACTTTGCAGTGTTAGACCCACAGAACTGTGCGCGCTGTGCATCAGGATAATTATCAGCAGGTGTTCCAGTGATTGTTTTTTCAGAATTTTCAGATTGCGGGGGAGCTTTATTCAGAAGCACTCCAGCAGCCAAAGAGGTCAGCATTATTATTGCAAAAAAGATTGAAACTACTACGCCAATTTTCTTCATAATTAGAAAACCATTAAGCCTTGTTATATCTCATTCTCAGAAAGCTATAGTAACTTTAGATCACCAGTTATTTTATCAATTAAATTTTCAGGAGCAGGGCCAATAGAGATACAAGTTGTGGTTCCAGGAGCTAACTGAGTATGTCCCGCATCGGTAACTTCGGACCAAGGAAGATTCAAATCAATTGCATGTCTTTTTACTTCTTGTAAATCTTTGATACCTGAAACTTTGAGAACTACCTTCTCTTGTCCATTCCACCATTCATGGTACCATTCAGGATGAGACTTTCTTACATGCTCAGCACCAAGAACACATGCATGACCTACTTGTGCTGCAATCTTCCCCTTACCCATATCAAGATCAGTTCTAACTATTATCACTTGTTTGATATTTCCCATATTGTAATCAAATACAGGCTTAATGAAAAACTTTTGAATTAAATAATTGACAAAAAAACAGAATGTGTGTATTTTGATGTAGTGGTTGCTGGAGGAAGTGTGGCAGGATTATTGTGCGCCAGAGAGATTGCCTCAAATGGATTTTCAGTGCTTGTTGTTGAGGAAGACTATGAGATTGGAACTCCAGAACATTGTGGCGGGTTAGTTAGTCTAGTCGGACTAGAAGAGTTGGGCGTAATCCCATTTAGAAAAACTTTTGATCACACGATAGAATCTGCAAAAATATCTGCCCCCAATGGGAGTAGTTTTACAATTAATTCAAAGAAACAAAGAGTTGTAGAGATCAGTAGGAGAGAGCTTGACAAACAAATAGCTTTTCAAGCTCAGAAAAATGGAGCAGTAATCAAAGTTAGAACAAGTTTTCAAGAAATTACAGACACGGGAATCAGAACAAATGAAGAAACAATTGATTGTAAGATTTTTGTTGATGCACGTGGAGTATCATCCCTCATACACAAAGACAGAACAGGTATTTTGTCCTCTGCACAATACGAAATTTATGCAGATTGGATAAAAAAGGGAAATGTAGAAGTTATTTTTGATCAGGAAAAATATCCAGGATTCTTTGCGTGGATTATACCATCAAATGAAGGCAAAGGTAAAGTAGGAGTGGCAGGACGCGGAATCAATGTTGCTGAAACAATAGATAGAATTTTAGAAGGAAAAGGGAACTATTCAACAATAAGAAAAATTTTTGCGCCAATATGGATTAAAGGTCCTATCAAAAAATTTGTAGACGGTAAAACTGTAATTATCGGCGATGCTGCAGGTCAAGCAAAGCCTACAACTGCAGGTGGAATTTTCACTAGTGGGATGGGGGGAGTGTATGCAGGACATGCAATATCAACATTTTTGAAAACAAACAACAGTAAAGATCTGGAGAAATATCAAAAAAACTGGATGGATAGATTTGGCAATGAATTTGAAAAACAGTTATTGGCAAGAAAAATTTTGGAAAGAGTAGACAACAACACGATCAATAAATTATTTGAATCGATCACGCCAGAAATCATAGATGAGGTTTCAGAAAAAGAGGATTTTGATTTTCATACGGGATCAATTATAAAATTATTAGGAATTAAAAAGTCAGTAAAAACAGCTCAAACTCTAATTGGCGGAGAGCTCAAAAAATTATTAAGTTAAGACATGCTCAAATTCCAAGGAAAGTATAAATGATGTTTACAGAAAATTCTGGTATGTCATCATCCACCATATCATTACCAAAATGTAGTTGCTGTCACAGACATGTTATGCCTAATGATAAAAGTGTAAAATTCAATTGCCCTAATTGTGGTGAGGACTTAATTTGGAGATGCCAAAGTTGCAGAGAAGCAGCAAGAAACTATACTTGTTCTTCATGTAATTTTCAAGGACCTTAAAAAATGACTCAATTACTACTGATCACAAAAATCCTCCCAGATGGAATGGACACAGATCTTGATAAATTAGCAGAATCCATCAAAGCATCACTAAAAGAAGGGATTGTCATGAAGAGACATGCAAAAGAACCACTGGCATTTGGATTAGAATTTCTTAAAGCAGAGTTTGTACTAGACGATAAAGAAGGACAGATGGATTCCTTAGAGGATTCAATAAGATCAATTGAAGGCGTTAGTGAATTTGAAGTACTCAACATGAGCCGCATGTCAGTTGACATGAAATAGGTGATTTTTTGGTACGCAAAGAAGAGCCTTTGCAAGTAAGAATAGGAGAGGCAAAACAAAGAGACGTAGGTAAAAAACGTGCCAGAATAGGTCCCGAAGCAATGGATTTTCTCAAAGTAACACCAGGAGACATTATTGAAGTGATGGGTTCAAGAACTAGCTGCGCAGTTGTATGGCCAGTTGATGAAGATGAAAAATTACCAGACATCATAAGAGTGGATGGACAAACAAGGAAGAATATTGGTGCATCACTAAATGACTTTGTAAAGATTAGAAAAGTAACATCAAAGTTTGCAAAGGTAGTTTCACTAACACCAGTAAATGATTCAGTTACTGTAGATAAAGAGTTTACAGATTTTGTCAAGAATAGATTGAAAGGATTGCCAATTACTCATGGCGATGAAATTTCAGTAATGATTTTAGGAAATTCTATGGACTTTAAGATTACAAAGACATCTCCAAAAGGAGTAGTAAAAATAGACCGTAGTACAAATCTGACCATCTCAACAGAAACTGCAATTGATAGAAAAGTCAGAGTGACATATGAAGAAGTTGGAGGATTAAGAGCAGAAGTCAAATCTATGCGAGAGATAGTAGAGTTACCACTAAAACATCCAGAGTTGTTTGTAAGGTTAGGAATTGAGCCACATAGTGGAATTTTACTTTATGGACCACCGGGATGTGGAAAGACATTACTAGCTAAAGTCATGGCAAGCGAATCAGAAGCAAACATGTTTCCTATCAACGGTCCAGAAATAATGAACAAATATTACGGAGAAACAGAAGCAAAGCTAAGAGAGATTTTCAAAGAAGCAAAAGACAATTCCCCAAGCATAATATTCATTGATGAAATTGATGCAATTGCACCAAAAAGAGAGGAAGCATATGGTGATGTTGAAAAAAGAGTTGTAGCGCAATTATTAGCACTAATGGACGGTCTTAATGATAGAGGCAATGTCATTGTACTTGGTGCAACAAATAGACCAGACAGTGTAGACCCAGCACTTAGAAGGCCTGGAAGATTTGATAGAGAATTCGAGATATCAGTACCAAACGAAGAGGGAAGACTAGAGATTCTTGAAATCCATACAAGAGGAATGCCAATTAGCGATGATATTGATTTGAAAGATTTGTCTGCAGAGTTGCACGGATATACTGGTGCAGACATCAAATCTCTTTGCAGAGAAGCTGCATTGAAATCAATTAGGAGATATTTACCTGAGATAGATCTTGAAACTGAAAAGATTCCCTCTGAAGTATTGCAAGCAATGCAAATCAAACTAATCGACTTTTATGATGCTATGCACGACGTAGTCCCTACAGCTATGAGGGAGTTTTATGTTGAAAGACCAAAAGTATGGTGGCACGATGTAGGAGGATTAGACGATGTAAAAAAGTCATTAACAGATAATCTAGTTATGGCAATGAGAGAGCCTAGCAAATTTACAAAGATGGGAATAAGACCCCCAAGAGGAGCTTTGCTTTATGGACCACCTGGATGTGGAAAGACATTACTTGGAAGAGCACTCGCTACTGAAACAGGTGCAAACATGATTCTAGTTAGAGGTCCAGAGATACTTTCAAAGTGGTTAGGAGAATCAGAAAAAGCCGTCAGAGAAATTTTCAGAAAAGCAAAAACATCATCTCCATGTGTAGTGATTTTTGATGAGCTGGACTCTCTTGCACGTTACAAGTCAGGCGATGGAGGAACAAGTGAAACTGTTCTAAGTCAACTGTTAACTGAGATTGAAGAAGGCGTCTCATCACGTGTAGTGGTAATTGGAATTACAAATAGACCCGATGTTTTAGATAACTCTCTATTAAGAACAGGAAGACTAGATTTGGTTCTATATGTAGCTCCTCCAGACGAAAAAGGCAGATTAGAGACAATCAAAATTTTAACAAAGAAGATGCCATTGGCAAATGATGTGAAATTAGAAGAGATTGCAGTAGCTACACAGAACTATTCTGGAGCTGATTTAGCTGCACTGTGTAGAGAAGCAGCAGTACATGCAATGCGAAATAACTCACCAAAAATTTCAAATCAAGACTTTGCAAGTAGCTTAAAGCAAGTAAAACCATCAATTACTAAAGAAGTTGATCAGTGGTACAATACAGTGAGGGAAAGTATATCTAATGTTGTGCCCAAGTCAGGAGATAAAACATTCTACGGATAAAAATGGCAATACCAATTCGAAACACAGTATTTGACAAGATTAAGGAAGCAAGTTCTCTAACAGATGTTGAACTCTACAAAAGTTTAACAAAAGATGGACAAGTTCTTGCAGAAGACAGATTCAACAAAATACTTTTAGATTTAGAAATTCTTGGCCTTATCAAAGTCTCATGGATTACAAAAGATGAGCGCAGAATTGAGGTATTCATCATAGAAGAAGAAGAGGATGAAATAGAACAGCAAAACAAGGAAGCGATGGAAAGAGATTATGAAGCAAGCTTCCCAGGATTAGAAAAATAATTACTAAAACAAAGGATAGTGAAACGTGGCATCTAATGCAACGGCTACAAAAATTATTGTAAGATAAGGAGCAGTGACCTTGTATGCTTTCCAAGCAAATTCAGATGTAGGATTCTTTGTTAGATTGTAGTGATAAACAAGCATCAGTCCACCAGACACTACAGCAATTGCAGTATAAACAATTCCCATTCCATCGGGAATAAATGAAAGTATCAAAGAATATGGAATTAAAATTATTGTGTTTCCTAAAATGAATTTAGATGTTTTCTGCATGCCAATAATAACAGGCAACATTGGAACATTTGCTTGCGCATATTCGTCTTTGATCTTCATTGCAAGACACCAAAAATGAGAAGGAGTCCATACAAAGACCAAAAATCCAACTAAGAATCCTAACAAGTCCAGGCCACCAGTAGCTGCTGCCCATCCAGCCCAAGCTGCAGCACTTCCTGCAATTCCACCAATTACAATGTTTGAAGTGTGTCGACGTTTTAGCCAAACTGTATAAATTACAACATAAGAGAAAATTCCAACTGCAATAAAGAGAGCAGATATTGCATTTAGTGCAAAAAAGCCGTAGATTACAGAAACACAGCTAACAATCAAACCATACAATAAAACATTGGACGATTTCATTCGTCCTGATGGGATTGGTCTTTTGCTCGTTCTCATCATTTTTGGATCAATGTCTTTATCATAGTAATGATTAAGAGCACTAGATCCAGCAGACGCCAATACGCCTGCAACAATAATGTGTAGATAATCCAGATACTCGAGTTCAGGTGCACCTGCAACTAGTTTGCTTGCAGCATACATAGAAGTGACTGCGGTAATTACTAAAAGAACAACAATTCTGGGTTTAGATATCTCCAGTATTTCATTAAATCCCAATCTCATTCTATCCAATGACAAAGCCATTTAATTTCTTCGTCTACTAGATCCACAGGATTGCAAAAGGAATAAGTATTCAAAATAATCAGCTACTTTAAATGAGTAACTGGGACCTCATGATGCCGGGAATGGGACTAACAGCTATAGGCGTGGCTGGGCTCACATTGGCATATTCAGGTATCGCGCACACATTCATAGACGGAATGCATGCATTGACAGGTCTTACGCTGTTTGTCGGATTAATTTTCTTATCAGCAGGTATCTTAGATGGAGGTATTTCTACCAGCAATAGAGCCAAAGCAACGACTTTGGTAATTTTGTCAATAGCATTAGGATTTGGAACTTTTGCTTTAACCATGAATACATCAAATTATACAATTACTTTAGCAGGAATTTTAATGGCAATTGCATTTCCCTCAATCATAATCGCATATCTTGCAATGAAACATCCAACCATAGTAAAACCAGTTGGGTCTATTGTTGGAATTGCAGCAGCTACTGGAATTATTATGTGGGTAGCATTTGGATTTGTATCTCCTGACACATACATGATTCCACAACAAGTTGAAGGGCCTGGAGAAGAAATGGTAGAGAGCGCACCAGAAGGACCAATATTTGCAATTAAAATTCTCAAAGATTCAACTAAACAAGGAAATCCAGATTATGACCCCGATGTTGCAAATGTTCCACAAGGATACATAATAGAATGGACAAATGAAGATTCACTTGTACACACAGTAACTAGTTCAGAAGGATTTGGCGAAATATTCGATTCAGGTATTATTGATGCAGGAGGAGTCTTCAAATTAGATACTAGTGATTTAGAAATTGGCGAATACGAATATCAATGTAGTTTACACCCATACATGATTGCAACTTTAATTATTGAAGAACCGAAAGAACCAACTAAAGTTGTAATTCCAGAAGGAGCAGGAACGCCGGGAGAGGGACAAATCTTTTTTGACCCAGAAGTAATCGACATATCAGTGGGTACCACAGTTACATGGGAGAATCAAGATAATACAGTACACACTGTAACTTCAGGAACATCGGATGTAGGTGCTGATGGAATGTTTGATTCAGAGATGATGAATGCAGGAGATACATACGAATTCACATTCACTAATGCAGGAAATTATAATTACTATTGCACATTCCACCCTTGGATGGTTGGAACAGTTAACGTAGAATAGATTTGCAGAAAATCATACTATCAGAGTCAGATAAAAAAGCATTATCAGAACATTCAGAAAATCAGAAACCTAATGAGGCATGTGCCATTTTATTTGGAAAGGGGAATCAAGTTTCAGAATTGTTTTTAACAGAAAACATTGAAGAATCGCCTGTAAATTTTACAATTTCAAATGATCAATTAATTGAAGCATACAAGATTGCGGAAGAAAAACAGCTAGAAGTGATGGGCATTTTTCATTCGCACCCCAATTCAGATTCATTCCCATCAAATACAGATATGAAATTCATGCAAAGCAATCCAGTAGCATGGATAATTTATTCTGGAATCAACAAGAATTTCAGAGCGTTTATTCTTGAATCAAACATTAGAGAAATTTCAATTGAAGAGAAATAATTAGGACCGTAAGACAAAAGTTGCACATTCGCCATGAACATCATTTAGAATTGTTTTATCAGGAGAAATAATTTTTCCAATTACATTGACAGATGATGCAGGAGTAATATCATCAGGATTGTCAATCGGAGTTGGCCCATAAAACAAACAAATTGCTTTACCAGTTGGCCAATATGCAACATCATTTAGTTCAACAGTAGACTTTGCATTTTCTTTGGGCTGAGATATAGGGGATTGTGAAGTATAGATTTCATCACCCCATACATTCAGATCAACTGTAAAAGGTAAATTTTTCAGAAAATTACTAACTGTTTTAGGAGAATATGTATCGTCAAGTTCCAAAGTTATGTTTTTGAGGTTTGGAATTTTAATTTGAACCGCATGTTTCATGATTTATCATGATCTTTGAAATAAATATCCCTTTTTTTGATTGATAGCATGGAAATTCACGTATACGACACTTACGTCAAAGCAGCAGATGGTCATACCATGCACTTTGATGTAATAACAGGTGAAAAAGATCACGACAAAGCCATTACATATGGCAAAGAGTGGTTAAAATCAATCGGTGAAGATCAAGCAGAGATGACTCAAAATGAGTGTCAATTCTGCCACTCACAAGGAGCACCAGAGCCTGTTGAACAGGCAATTAAGGAGAATGGCTACTTTATCCAGAAAATGGAAGGCTGTCCTTAAACATTTTTTTCCTTTTTCTACATGACTATGTTTTTTAGATTAACAGTTTTAGATACATCATGTCAGAAAACAGATATTCAAAGTGGACTGTAGAAGGAGATAAGAAAACAAAATGGATTTGTGGATGTTTCCAAACAGCAGATAACTATTTTAAATTCTGTGACACACATAATGAAACTTTGAAAAAAGCAATTCAAGTTCAAATTGATGAATTAGATATGACGTTAATTATAGATGATTAGATAGCAAGAATTGCTATGAATGCAGATACAAAGACAATTGCAATTGTGTTTAGTAATTTTATGACAGTGTTAAGTGCAGGTCCTGCTGTATCTTTGTAAGGATCACCAATAATATCACCTACTACTGCAACTTTGTGAACTTCAGAACCTTTTTCTCCATTCATCTCAACTAGTTTTTTTGCATTATCCCATGCACCACCAGTGTTTGCCAAATGGTATGCAAGTAAGATGCCAGTTACAACTGCGCCCATTAACAATCCTGCTACTGCAGTAGGACCTAATAAAATACCTAAAATGATGGGGGAGATAATTGCAACGATTGCAGGCTTCCAAAGTTCTTTGATTGAAGCTACAGTTGCAATATCTACACATTTAGCATAATCTGGTTTTGAAGTTCCAGCAAGAATTCCAGAATCAGATTTGAATTGTCGTCTAACTTCATCTACCATTTTTCCAGCTGCTCTAGATACACCATTAATGAGTTGTCCTGTAATAATAAATGGAATCAATCCACCAATGAGCAATCCAACAATAATTGCAGGATTTGTTAAACTATAATCCAATACTAAAACTCCTGCAAAGATATGAGATGCTTCAAATTGAAATGCCTGAATCATAGCAAGAGCAGCTAATGCAGCACTTGCAATAGCAAATCCTTTGGTGACTGCTTTAGTAGTGTTTCCAACAGCATCAATCTCATCCGTAACTTTACGATTTTCTTCACCCATCCCAGTCATCTCAACAATACCGCCAGCATTATCGGCAATTGGACCAAATGCATCTATACTTAGAACAATTCCTGCAAGACTCAACATTGCCATTGCAGTCAAGGAGGTACCAAAGATTCCATATAGTACTGAGTCTGCACCTTCAGGGGCTGCATTAGATGCAATGCTGTAAGATACAATGATTGCAACAACTAATGCAATCATGAAGGGTCCAGTAGATTGCATTCCTTTTATAATTCCCATTAGGGTCAATGATGCATAACCCCATTTTGCAGAATCTGCAATTTCCTTTACAGGTTTTTGTTTGTAACTTGTGTAATAATCAGTAATCTTTTGAATAACTGGAACTAAGATGACACCAATAACAGTAGAGCCAAACAGAGCATATGCCGCTGGAGAGTGGTCAATAAACTGAGTGATAAATACAAAGTTCAACCCAATAGCAATTATTGCTGAGACATAAAATGAGCGGGTAAGCGGTTTCATCACATCTGTAACATTCTTAGACCCAACAATGACAATACCGATAATGGATGCAATCATTCCAGAAGAGCCAATGAGTATTGGGTAAAGGAAAAAGTTTGGCGCTCCAATTAATGCTGCAATTAGTAATGCTGCAAGAATAGTTACAATATAAGATTCATAAACATCAGAACCCATTCCTGCTGCATCACCTACATTATCTCCAACGTTATCTGCAATGGTTGCAGGGTTTCTAGGATCATCTTCAGGAATATTGGCTTCGACTTTACCTACCAAGTCAGCACCCATGTCTGCTGCCTTTGTGAAAATACCCCCACCAATTCTAATGAATAATGCTATAAGACTTGCTCCAATACCGACACCTGCAATGGTGATTGGGTCGGGATAAATAAGGTACAATCCAGTAATTGCCATAAGAGCCATTGCTGGAACCGCTAGGCCAACTGTTGCCCCACCTCTAAATGCCATTGCAAATGTCTTTCCCAGACCACTGCCACTAAGATTTGCAGCTCTGACTGCTGCTTTTACTGTAATTTTTAATGAGATAACTCCTGCAACTGCAGACAATGTTGCACCAACTGCAAATGCCAATCCGTTTGAAGGCTGTAAGAAAACACCAATAATCACAGATAATGCGATTGCGACTGGAACGATAACTTTCATTTCACGTTTTAGAAACGCTGCTGCACCTTCTTTGACGGCATTTGATATATCCATCATCTCTTTAGTTCCAGCAGGTTGTTTTGTAATCCAAAATACCAGACCAGCTGCAACTAAAAACGATGCTATTCCTGCAATAAAGGGCAGAATTTCTGGAATTTCCATAATATACTTAGCTTGCCTAGTTCTGGGAAATATAAATCAAATAATAGCAGTTTTACTTCTTTTTCTGTAAGGCGGAAATGTTTTGCCTTTCAGTCCCTGTCTTACCAATTTGTTGAATCTTTTACCATGTGCAAGATAGGGAAATCTCATATGGACCAGTTCATGGACTAGAGTGTTTTCGAGAGTCTTCTCATCAGGGATTTTCCTTACATTGATGAAAACTAGATTGTGCTGAAGATATGAAACTCCATAGTATTTGTAGGCAGATGTTCTTCTACCCTCAGTCATTTCTTTTGGGGCATCAAGAACTTCTTTTGTAGATAATAGAATTTGAGGTTCTGAAATAGAGAAACGATTCGAATAGACGCCAATTTTTTCCAATATTTGTAATCTTAATTCAGGATCAAGTTTCATAATTCTTTCTCAAACAATCTGTGTTTATCTTGAAATGTCAGTATTTTGTATAAGTATAATGAAACGCATTTGACCCTGTTTTTTCATATGACTTGATAACCATCTCAAAGATCGGATTAAATCTTCAATTCACACAATCAAGACGTGTACAAAATCACCATCAGGATAAAAGAGGAAGATTATGTTTACCTCCGCTAAAACCAATTTTTTCTCATATGCACTCAAAGAATTAAAAATTATATATTTTCAGCATTTGTGATAAATTCAGACGTAGTATTTTGCTAGTCTGAACATTATAGATAAATGAATTCACAAAGAATATCTTTTGATTGAACATGCTTTTGATAATTATAGATTAATTTTTTGTTTTTGTATTGAATTATGTCATTGGTGTATTTTCATTCTTCAAATTATGAATTAATAGGGTCAGAAGGTTTAGTAGAGTAATCATAAATCATACAGCCACCGTCTCATCATACCCCAATTATTCCATTAAATCAAGTAGTCTTTGTGCTTTATTTCTAATTTCGGAGTTAATCTTGACTACGACTAATCCTTTATTTGGCTGACCATACAAAACAATTGCATTTTCAGGAGCATAAACACAGACAGGAAGTACCAAGAGATCCTCCTCACCGTGAACACATAGTCTTACTGGAGGCTGCATTGTTAATGCCTGTTTAATTACATCAATGCTGGCAGGAGTAATTTCGGTTGCAGGATTGTCAACAGTTAGTTCGGTAGCATTTGCTAGTTTTGGTGGGTTTCTTTTTTTTCTTTTTTCCTGACCATCGATAATTTGTAGTGAGGGAATCAAACCAAAACCAATCATCTTCTCAGTTGTTCTATCACCAACGGTAATGATATATGGTTTTTCTGAGAGAAATTTTTCAATGTTTGTTTTATCTGCTTGACTTTCAGGTAAGAGGATCCCTAGAGGAGTTTTGAATTTGCTCCGAAGAGAATCAGGTAGTTTCAAAGGAATGAGGACTAATTAGTAGACTCTGGTGTTGGCTCAGAACTTTCAGATGTCATCTCGTCTTGTAGTTTTGCTGCAAGTATACTGCATTGGGCTGCAATATTTTTTGCACTCTTTCTAAATGCAACTGCACTTGGGGAATCAGGATTTGTAATCATAATTGGCTTACCCAAATCAGAACCTGCCATGATTCCAGAGTTTAGCGGAATTTCACCTAAGAAAGGCATGTTAAATTGTTCACTAATTTTCTTTGCACCACCTTCACCAAATATGTAATGTTTGTCATTACATTTTGGGCAGATAAAGTGACTCATGTTTTCAACAACACCAATAATTGGAACATTTAGTTTTTCAAACATGGAAACTGCTTTGACTGCAACATTACTTGCAACATCTTGAGGAGTTGTAACAACTAAGATTCCAGTGATCGGAATTGTTTGTGCAAGTGTTAATGGAATGTCACCAGTTCCGGGCGGAAGATCAACAATAAGATAATCCAGGTCAGACCAGTTAGTGTCAACTAAAAATTGTTTCAAGATTCCAGAAATAATTGGACCACGGTAAATTGCAGCTTGATTCGATTGATCTGCAAAGAAACCAAAAGAGACAACTTTCAGTCCGTGTGATTCTGCAGGTTGAAGCTTGTTGTCTTCTACTTCCATAAATCCATTTTTCATTCCCAACATTAACGGAATACTAGGGCCATAGATATCAGCATCAAGTAATCCAACTTTAGCTCCTGTTTGAGCTAATGCCAATGCTAAGTTCAATGAGACAGTGGATTTTCCAACACCACCTTTTCCACTTGCAACGCCGATGATATTTTTGACAGATGCCATTCCAGTATCTACATCAAGGGAACGCCCTTCCATAACTTTAGCAGTTACTTTCATATCAAAATTTTTCAAGTCAGAAATTTCACCAATGGCTTTTCGTACATCATCCTCAATTTCGACATTGAAAGGACATGCAGGTGTCGTTAATTCCAAAGTAAATTTTAGATCACCATCATTAAGTTCCAAATCTTTTATCATACCCATAGATACGATATCTTTTTTCAAATCTGGATCTATTACAGTACTGAGTTTTTCAAGAACTTGATCTATTCCAACCATTGCGTCAAAAAGTCACTCTACATTATTTAAACATAAGTCAGAGATGAAAAGAAACGGTCATTTATTTGAAAAAATAGTAAAATCTTTGAAAATCTAAGTGTAAATCACCTAAACATTCATAAATTGAAATTCAAGAAAAACAGTACATTTGTTTTCTATATCTACCCTAGTTGATGTCGTAAGGATTCCTCCAAGCCTATTTGGAACTACACTCAAAAAGGCAGGAGTAAACATACTCAAAGAAAAGTATGAGAGCATGATTAACGCGGATTTGGGGTATATCATCATGATTTTAGATGCCAAAGTTGACGAAATGGGAAAAATGATTGCAGGTGACGGTGGAACGTTTCACAAAGTTGAGTTTGAAGCATTGACATTTTATCCAAAATTACAAGAAATTGTTCAAGGAGAAATTGTAGACATTACAGACTTTGGAGCATTTGTAAGAATTGGTCCAACTGATGCATTACTTCACTTGTCACAAGTGATGGATGATTATCTCAAAAGTGATGTAAAGTCTGGAATGATTTTAGCAAATCAAAGCGGCAGAACACTCAAAGTTGGTTCAACACTTCGTGCAAGGATTACCGCAGTATCATTAGGTAAAGCAGCTGCAATGGGCAAGATTGGAATTACATGTAGACAACCATTCCTTGGTGCAGATGATTGGATTAAAGAAGAAATTAAGAAAGCAGACGGCGGTAAAGATGAGCCAGCAAAGGAAGAAAAAGTAGAGGCAAGTTAAGATGGCACGAGAGATGGCATGCCGCAAATGCAAACATGTAACGACGCTAAAAGTATGTCCAAATTGTAAATCATCTGATTTAACACCTGACTGGAATGGGGTTGTACTTGTAGTTGATCCAACAAACTCTGAAATATCAAAGACACTTGGAATAACAAAAAAAGGCAAGTACGCAATCAAAGTTACATAGAGAATTTCTAAATCTTTAAAATCATATCAATATTTCATCATATATTGGCATTTAACTCAAAAAAACAATTATCACAATTTCTTGCAGAAGACATTGGCAAGGGAGACATCACAAGTGCTCTTTTATCTAGAAAAAAGATAACTGCCAAAATTATTTCCAGAGAGGATGCAATTGTTGGAGGAGTATCTTACACAGAAGAGATTTTCAAACTAAAGGGATGCAATTGCATAATTCTAAAAAAAGATGGCTCTAAAATAAAGAAAAATCAAACAGTAATGACAATTACAGGCGATGCAGGAAAAATTCTGACATGTGAGAGGACCGCATTGAATCTACTTACAAGAATGAGCGGAATTGCAACTCAGACAAATGAGATGGTCAAAAAAATTCCAAGTAAAACAAAGGTGTACGCCACAAGAAAGACGGCACCAGGACTAAGATACTTTGATAAGGAAGCAGTGGAGATGGGCGGTGGAAAAAAGCACCGACTAAGACTAGATGAGATGGTGATGATAAAAGACAATCACATTGCGGTCGAAGATTCGTTGTTATCATTAATTAATAAAGCAAAGAAGAAGTATAGAAAATTTGAAGTAGAAGTTGAAAGCATTCCAGATGCAGTTCTTGCTGCAAAGGAAGGTGCAACAATAATTATGCTAGATAATTTTACTCCTAAGCAAATCAAAAAAACAATTCAGGTTCTCAAGAATCAAAAATTGCGGAACAAGGTAATGCTTGAAGCATCAGGTGGGATTAATTCCAGAAATATCTCAAAATATGGAAAGACAGGAGTAGACATAATTTCAGTTGGTAGTATTACAAACGCAATCAAAGGAATTGATATGAGTTTAGAGATTTAGTTTTGAGATCATAAATAAAACATAGTGAGTCACAGAAGGGGTTTAAATCTAACCATCTAATTCTTTAACTATTAATTCACGTTTTTTATGTAAATCATGTAAATTACATTCTAGTCGTCTCAGAGTTTC
>Ga0102952_1000294_pt1 | contig 20602 bp, 20 predicted proteins | sample SalPon2A_C_D1_MG_FD_78506 | JGI IMG/M metagenome (GOLD analysis project Ga0102952, IMG submission 78506) | Soil microbial communities from South San Francisco under conditions of wetland restoration - Salt Pond MetaG R2A_C_D1_MG | ecosystem: Environmental > Terrestrial > Soil > Wetlands | place... | reverse complement strand
GAGGTCGTTGACCAAGGTGCGCGGCTCCGCCGCTTCCGCGAAACGCGTAAAGCCCTCGAAGTCGGTGAACATGATCGTCGCCGAATCGTAGTGCCTCGGCTCGACCTCGTTCCGGGCCTTCAGTTCCTCCGCGATCTTCGCGGGAAGGATGTTGAGCAGCAGCCTGTCGGAGCGCGTCTTCTCGTCCTCGAGCGCCTGCCGCGCGTTGCCCAGCTCGATGAGCTTGCGGCGCAATTCGAGCTGCGCCATGGTCTGGCGCGACAGGCGGCGCAGGGATTCGGACTGCTCGAAGGTCAGCTCTCGCGGCTCGAAATCGAACACGCAGACCGTCCCCAGCGCATAGCCCTCGGGGTTGATCAGCGGCATGCCGCAATAGAAACGGAAGTGCGGATCGCCCTTGACGGCCGCGAGGCCGGCAAAACGCTCGTCGTTCGCGAGATCGGGCACGGTCAGGAGGTCGCATTGGCAGATCGCGGTCGAGCACGCCGTGCCGCGCGGCAGGTAGGCGAGGGTCGGCGGCAGTCCGTACTTCGCCTTCAGCCACTCCTGCGTGTCGGCGATGACGTTGATCATGCCGACGGGACAGCGGCAGATCTCCGCCGCCAGCTCGGCGATGTCGTCGTAGGCCACTTCGGGCGGCGTGTCGGTGACGCGATAGGTTTCGACCGCCGCGACGCGTTCGATTTCATTGGCCGGTACGGGATAATCCATGGCGCTATCCGTCTCTTGCAGGGACGCTCGTAGGTGCCGCAACCGCGTCGCGCCGGTCGACGTCTGTCGGCCGCACCCCGGGCGTTACGGATATCCGACTACAATATACTATATGCGCCGACCCGGATGCGCCAATCGGCCGTTCGGGCCCGCGCGAAGCACGTCGTTATGCCTGCAAGCGGTCGATCGGGCAGCGTCCGCACGGAGGCGGAGACGAAGCGAGCAATGTCGGCGTCGTGCGGTTGACGCCGCGGTCGGCTGTTCGTTGGTCGGGCGTCGGATGGCAGCGGTTGGAGAAGCGCGGACGGGCCGGCCTGAAACCCGGCGTCGACCGAAGTGGTGGAACGTTCCGTCGGTACCCCCAATCCCCGATCGGCCCTCTTGATCGCCGATCGCTCCCCACTTGAAGCCGCCCTCTTGACGCGGAGCGGCCCCGTGACCATTTCGCGGCGGCCGGCGCTCCGCCGGCGCTGCCGAGGAACCGGGGTATGGCTCATCTGCATTTGGCGGCGGCCGCCCTGGCGGTCGCGTTCGGGCTGTCGGCCTGCGACAGCGGCGAGGTCTCCGACGTCACCTACGAACAGATCCGCAACAAGGCCGGCGATGCCGCCGCCTTCGCCGGCTATTTCGACGGCATCAAAGGGAAGACGGTCGCCTGGCACGGCGCCGTGGTCGAGGCGCAGAAGGTCTTCGAGGACGACTACATGGAGGCCGGCGTGCTGCAAGTCGACCTCGACGGCGAGGGCAACGGGCAGGCCGACGCGACGCTCGGCATCCCGGTCTCGCGCATCGCCGACTTCGCCCCGGGCCAGGCGGTCGCGTTCACCGCGGTGCTGCGCGAGTACGCGCTGCGCGAAGGCCACCTGACGCTCAAGCTCGAGACCAAGGAGCTCAAGTAGCCGCGCCGCGCAGCGCCCAGTCGAGGTCGGCGATGATGTCGCCGACGGTCTCCAGCCCGATCGACAGCCGGATCACGTCCGGGCCGGCGCCGGCCGCGGCGCGCTGTTCGTCGCTCAGCTGCCGGTGCGTGGTCGAGGCCGGGTGCAGGATGAGGGAGCGCGTATCGCCGATGTTGGCCAGGTGCGAGATCAGGTTGCAGCCCTCGACCACCTTGACGCCCGTCTCGTAGCCGCCGGTCACGCCGAAGGTGAAGACCGCGCCGGCCCCGCGCGCGAGGTATTTTCCGGCGAGTGCGTGATAGGGGCTGGACTCGAGCGCCGCGCAGGCGACCCAGGCGACCAGCTCGTGCGATTCGAGAAAGCGCGCGACGGCCAGCGCGTTGGCGCAGTGCCGCTCCATGCGCAGGCTCAGGGTCTCGATGCCGAGCAGGGTCTGAAAGGCGTTCATCGGCGCCATGGTCGCGCCGAGGTCGCGCAGGCCGACGGCGTGCTGGTGCGTCGTGAAGGCCATGTCGCCGAAGGTCTCGGCGAAGGTCAGCCCGTGGTAGGCGGGCTCGGGCTGCGCCAGGGCGGGGAACTTGTCGCCGGCGGTCCAGTCGAAGGTGCCCTTGTCGACGACGCAGCCGCCGACCGCGGTGCCGTTGCCGGACAGGAACTTCGTCGTCGAGTGCACCACGATGTCAGCGCCCCAGTCGAACGGCCGGCATAGGTAGGGCGTCGCCAGGGTGTTGTCGACGACGAGCGGCACGCCGGCCTCGTGGGCGATGGCGGCGAGCGGCTCGAGGTCGCTGACCACGCCGCCCGGGTTGGCCAGGCTTTCGACGAAGACGGCCTTGCACTTCGGGCCGATCGCGCGGCGTACGTTCTCGGGATCGTCCACGTCGACGAAGCGGCAGTGCCAGCCGAACTTCTTGAAGGTCTTGCCGAACTGCGTGATCGAGCCGCCGTAGAGGCGGTTCGAGGCGACGAACTCGTCGCCCGGCTCCATCAGGGCGAAGAAGGCCAGCACCTGCGCCGCGTGGCCCGAGGCGCAGCAGGTCGCCCCGCGGCCGCCCTCGAGGCTGGCGATGCGCTCCTCCAGCGCGGCGACGGTCGGGTTGGTCAGGCGCGAGTAGAGAAACCCGAAGGTCTGCAGGTTGAACAGCGAGGCGGCGTGGTCGACGTCGTAGAAGACGTAGGAGGTGTTCTGGTAGATCGGCGTCTGGCGCGCGCCGGTGATCGGCTCCGGCGGCGTGCCGGCGTGGATCATGCGCGTCTCGAAGCCGTAGCCCTCGTGCGCCGGCGTCGGATCGCCCGCCTTGCGCCGCCCGGTCATGCGATGCGGACCCGCCGCCGCCGGCTCGAGATGACGCGCGAGTTGAAGCCGCCCCAGGACAGCTCGGCGTGCAGGCGCCCGTACTCGATCTTGGGACAGCGGTCCATGACGACCGCGAGCCCGGCGGCGCGGGCGCGCTCGGCCGCCGCGTCGTCGCGGATGCCGAGCTGCATCCAGACCGCCACGATGCCCTTTTCCGCCTTGAGCGCGATGGCCTGGTCGACGACCGCGCCGGCCTCGGCGGAGGGCCGGAAGATGTCCACCATGTCGATCCGTCCCGGCACCTCGGACAGGCCGGCGTAGCAGCGCTCGCCCAGGATCTCCTGCCCAGCCGCGCGCGGGTTGACCGGGACGACGCGGTAGCCCTTCTCCTGCAGGTACTTCATGGCGAAGGAACTGGGCCGGTTCCAGTCCGGGCTGGCGCCGACCATGGCGATGGTCCGGACCCGCCCGAGCAGGGCCCTGAGGTCGTCGTCGTCGTAGCGCAGTTCGGCCGCCATTCCGGGCCCCCGGTTCGAGCGAATACGGTTTCCGCACTTTAACCCGATTTCAAGCCCGCTCTGCCATCCTGGGCGTCGTCGCAGGTAGCGCGACCGGCCCCGTGCGAGTGGATCCCCCGTCCATTGACCATCTATGGTCCTCGACACGCGCGAGCGCACGGGGCCACCTGCGACACGGCCACGGGACGGGGCGATCACTTCCACAGTTTATCATTATATTTCAATATATTATAAGATATTTCTGAGACGGTGTGTTGGCGCCGGCGCCGGGCTAGCGGTGGCGCCATTGCGGCGGCCGCTTGGCGATGAAGGCGTCGATGCCCTCGGCCGCGTCGTCGAACATCATGTTGCAGGCCATCTCGTGGCCGGCCAGGGCGTAGGCCTCCGCCAGGCCGAGCTCGAGCTGCTGGTAGAACACGCGCTTGCCGGCGGCGATCGCCGCGCCGGATTTGTCGAGGATGCGCCCGGCCAGGGCGGCCACGGCATCGTCGAGCGCCTCGGGCGCCACGGTGCGGTTGACCAGGCCGATCTCGCGGGCCCGCTCGGCGTCGATCAGGTCGCCGGTGCTGGTCATCTCGAAGGCGTCCTTGCGCCGCAGGTTGCGCGCCAGCGCCACCCCCGGGGTCATGCAGAACAGCCCGACGTTGATGCCGGACGCCCCGAAGCGCGCCTCGCGCGACGCCACGGCCAGGTCGCAGGTCGCGACCAGCTGGCAGCCGGCCGCCGTGGCCATGCCGTGCACCCGGGCGATGACCGGCTGGGGCAGGCGGAGCAGGCTCAGCATCATGCGGCTGCACTTGTCGAACAGCGCGGCGTAGTAGGCCTGGTCGGGCCGGCTGCGCATCTCCTTCAGGTCGTGCCCGGCGGAGAACGCCTGGCCGCGGCCGGCCAGGACCACGACGCGGGTCTCGGCGTCGCCCGCCAGGGCGTCGAGCGCCGCCTGCAGGGCATCGAGCAGCGCCTCGTTGAGGGCGTTGTACTGCGCCGGGCGGTTGAGGGTCAGCGTGCACACGCCGTCGTGCCGCTCCCGGAGGAGCAGGGGCTCGGCGGCGGTCTCGGCTCCGGCGGCCTGTCCTGCGGTCATCGGCGGACTCCCTGGCGGCGGGTCGGAAAGACTGCGTTCCGCGAGTCTGCCCGCGCGGCCGGGGCGGGCGCAAGGGCCGGGAGCGCCGAACGGGCTTGGACGGCGGGCGGCGAGCGACTATGACAACGCCGTTACCCGGGGGAGGCCGGGCGGAAAGGCGTCCCGGGCGGAGCAGGGCGGCATGACGAAGATCGACAAGGCGGAGATCGCGGCGCTGGCCGAAAGTTCCATGCCCTGGGTCGGCATGCTGGGCTTCACGGTCGAGGCCCTGGGCCGCGGCACCTGCCGCGTGCGGCTGCCGCAGAACGACGAATTCCTGCGCCCCGGCGGCACGGTCAGCGGCCCGGCGCTGATGGCGCTGGCCGACTACGCCATGTACGTGGCGGTGCTCTCGGCCATCGGCCGGGTCGAGCTGGCGGTCACCACCAACCTGACCTGCAACTTCCTGCGCAAGGCGCCGCCCGGCGCCGTGATCGCCGAGTGCCGCCTGCTCAAGCTCGGCAAGCGCCTGGCCTACGGCGAGGCGACGCTCTTCGCCGAGGGCGACGAGGGCCCCGAGGGCTCCGAGGGCGCCGAGGTCGGTGAGGGCCCCGGCCCGGTCGCGCACGTCACGGCGACCTACTCGATCCCGCCGCCGGCGTCCGACGCCGCAACCCCCTGAAAAGCCGGCGCTTTTCGCGCGGTTTCCGCGGCGGCCGGATTTATTCCCCCACGCCAGGCGGTTAGGATTGTGGTAATATACTACCGTATCTCTAACGCCCTTGTATAAAAGGCTTTTTCGCCGTTGACAGCTTAGGTCGCCTGCCGTACAACCTCGCCGCCTGGCCGCGCGGCTCCCGCCGCCTGCGGCCGGCCTTCACCCTCCCGTTTCCGACAAGGTGTCAGCGATGAAGACCTACAGCGCCCGCGCGGCGGACATCGACAAGAAATGGATCGTGGTCGACGCCGACGGCGTGGTGCTCGGGCGGCTCGCCGCCGAGGTGGCCAAGATCCTGCGCGGCAAGCACAAGCCGAGCTTCACGCCGCACATGGACTGCGGCGACAACGTCATCGTCGTCAACGCCGGCAGGGTGAAGCTCACCGGGCGCAAGCTGAGCGACAAGAAATACTACTGGCACACCGGCTACCCGGGCGGCATCAAGGAACGCACCGCCGGCCAGATCCTCGAGGGCAAGCACCCGGAGCGGGTGGTGCTCAAGGCGGTCGAGCGCATGATCCCGCGCGGCCCCCTGGGGCGCCAGCAGATGAAGAGCCTGCGCGTCTATGCCGGTGCGGAGCATCCGCACGAGGCGCAGCAGCCGGCGGTGCTCGACCTGGCCGCCCGCAACCCGAAGAACAAGAGGAGCGCGTAACCGATGGCCGAGGAAACCCAGACCCTGTCGGATCTGAGCGAACTGGGCGAGGCCGCGGGCATCGCCGCGCCGGCCGAGGAGGCCACGCCGCAGCCGCAGCGCGACGCGCAGGGCCGCAGCTACGCGACCGGCAAGCGCAAGGACGCGGTCGCCCGCGTCTGGGTCAAGCCCGGCTCGGGCCGGGTCAGCGTCAACGGCCGCGACATCCAGACCTATTTCGCGCGCCCGGTGCTGCGCATGCTGATCAACCAGCCGTTCCAGATCTCGGACCGCGAGAACCAGTTCGACGTCGTCTGCACGGTCAAGGGCGGCGGGCTGTCCGGTCAGGCCGGCGCCGTGCGGCACGGCATCTCGAAGGCGCTGACGCTCTACGAGCCGGAGCTGCGGCCCGTGCTCAAGAAGGGCGGCTTCCTGACGCGCGATTCGCGCACCGTGGAGCGCAAGAAGTACGGCCGCGCCAAGGCGCGACGCAGCTTCCAGTTCTCCAAGCGCTGATCCGGCGCGGACGACGCTACGGCAATCGAGGGCGTCCCCGCCGGGGGCGCCCTTTCTCTTTGCCCGGTTGGAACTTTAACCTGCGCCGCGGGCGCGCTACCGTCGCGGCGTTGGCAGGCGAGGACGAGACATGACGGCCAAGGTCTTCATCGACGGCGAGGCGGGCACCACGGGGCTGCAGATCCGCGACCGCCTGGCGCCGCGCGACGACATCGAGCTGCTGCAGCTGCCGGAGGCCGCGCGCAAGGACGCGGCGCGCCGGGCCGAGCTGCTGAACGGCGCCGACGTCGCGATCCTCTGCCTGCCCGACGATGCGGCGCGCGAGGCCGTGGCCATGATCGAGGCGCCGCGGGTCCGGGTGATCGACGCGAGCACCGCGCACCGCACGCAGCCCGACTGGGTCTACGGCCTGCCGGAGTACGAGCCCGGGCACGAGGCGCGCGTCGCCGCGGCCCGGCGCGTGACCAATCCCGGCTGCTACGCGCTGGCGTCGATCGCGCTTCTGCATCCGCTGATTTCCTCCGGGCTGCTGCCGGCCGACCATCCGGTCACGATCAACGCGGTCTCCGGATACACCGGCGGCGGCAGGTCGCTGATCGAGAGCTTCGAGAACGCCGAATCGCCCCGCCATACCGATGCCGCGTTCCGGGTCTACGCGCTCGGCCTCAAGCACAAGCACGTGCCCGAGATCCAGATGCGCTCCGGCCTGACGGTGCGGCCGCTGTTCGTGCCCAGCGTCGGGCGCTTCCGTCAAGGCATGATCGTCCAGGTCCCGCTGCAGCTCTGGGCGCTTCCGGGCCAGCCGAAGGGGGGCGACCTCCACGACGTTTTGTCGCGCCATTACGAAGGTCGCCGCTTCGTCACCGTCGCCGGCCTCGCCGAGGCGCACGCCCTGGACGAGCTCGAGCCCGAGGGGCTGAACGGGACCAACGAGCTGCGGCTGTTCGTCTGCGAGAACGAGGACGACCGGCAGGCGGTGCTCGTCGCGCTGCTCGACAACCTGGGCAAGGGCGCCTCGGGACAGGCGGTGCAGAACCTGAACCTCATGCTCGGCCTGCCCGAGACCACGGGACTGGACTAGGCGTCGCGCCGACGCCGACGCGGGAGGAGACCATGGGCGCAGTGATCAGGCCCCACCGCGGCATCGCCCCGCGCATCGCCGCCGACGCCTTCGTGGCCGAGACCGCCGCGATCATCGGCGACGTCGAGATCGGTTCCGGCACCTCGATCTGGTACGGCTGCGTGCTGCGCGGCGACGTGAACCGGATCCGCGTCGGGCGCAACTGCAACATCCAGGACGGCACGGTGGTGCACTGCAACTCCGACCGCGACGGCGACTACCGCGAGACCGGCGGCGGCGAGCCGACCGAAATCGGCGACGAGGTGGTGGTCGGCCACATGGCGCTGCTGCACGCCTGCACCGTCGGCGACCGGGCGTTCATCGGCATGCGCTCCCTGGTGCTCGACCGCGCCGTGGTCGAGCCGGGCGCCATGGTCGCGGCGGGTTCCGTCGTCACGCCGGGCAAGGTGGTGCGGGCGGGCGAGATCTGGGCCGGCGCGCCGGCCCGCCTCTGGCGCAAGATCAGCGCCGCGGAAAGCGCCGACGCGGCCTGGATCGTCGAGCACTACCGCGAGCTTGCCGGGCACTATCGGCAGGAGGAGTAGCGCCCGCCATGACCCGCCGGCGCAAGCGCCCGCGCAAGACCGTCAAGCTCCGCAACCCCCTGGTGCCGGCGCTGCGGCGGTTGCGGCCCAAGGTGAAGCCCTCGGCGCGCGCCTATTCCCGCAAGGGGAAGCACAAGGGCCGCGAGGCGGACGAGGACCCGAAAGCTTAACGATATCGAAATCCGACCGGTTTAGAGGTAACGGCAGAGGAGCGCGCCGTTTCGGCGCGTTGCGCCCGGTTCGTTTCGGGCGCCGGGGAAGATGCCATGCCGGATGCCTTCGATGCGCCTGTTGCGCCGAGCGCCGAGGAGACCCTCGAGTCGCTTCGCCGCGACTTCGTCGACGACGCGACCGAGGAACTCAATACGTTTCTCAGCTACCTGAACGAGGCCGAAGCCGGCAACCGGCCGGTCGCCGAGGTGTTGCGCGACGCGCGACGCATCGCGATCAACATGTCCGGCGGCGCCAACGGCTTCGACCTGCCATTGGTCGCGGTCGCCGCGCAGCGCCTGGACGATTACGTCGCCTCGCTGGGCGAGGCGGGCGCAAGCCGTATCGGCGACCTGACGAGCTATGCGGAAACGCTGCTCGAACTCCTGGCCGGCGGCGCCGACAGCGAGGAGACGCCGGCGCAGCTGATGCGCCGTCTGCCCGACAAGGGCGGCTTCGACGTCGCCGATGTCGTTGTGCGCAAGGTCGAGGTCATCCTCGCGATGTCGCCCGGTGTGGCCCGCCGGGTGATCGAGCGCGAGCTGCAGGAATGCGGCTATCGCGTGACGACGGTATCGAACAGCTTCAAGGCGCTCGAGCTCGTCGCCCGGACGCTTCCCGACCTGGTGATCGTCTCCGCGATCATGCCGGACCTCAACGGAATCGACATCTGCCTGGCGATGAAGGCCATGCCGACGACTCGCAACGTCGGCATCGCGGTGATTACCAGCCTCGACCGCGACGACGCGACGCTGCAGCTCCTGCCGCCGACCGTGCCGGTGATTCATAAGAGCAGCAGCTTCGGCGACGACCTGACCCAGGCCCTACAGGACCAGTTCCTGCTCTGAGTTTACAACCGCGCGATTGGCTCGCCGGGCCGAATGAATTTAACGCTCGGCCATGAGTTCGGTCATTACTTGCCGCACCGCATCGCCTACCCGAAGCGGTTTCACCGCCTAAGATCCTCTCGTCACCTCGTAACGGCGCCTTCGCACCGTTCGTGCGACCTACTTCTCAAAGCGACCCGTGGCGTCACGATCGCGGTCGTATCGTCTCGCGAGCGGAAACGGCGGCAACCAGGACTCGCGACGGACGATCCAGCTTTCGTAGGTCGGCACCAGCTGGTCGGGGGCGTCCAGGGATCCCAGGTTCACTTCGATTTCGTCTGCGCTGCGCGCGAAAACGGACGAGCCGCAGCGCGGACAGAAATACCGCCCGGCGTAGTCGGGTGTTTCGCCATCGATCGTCACCGCATCCTGAGGGGACACTGCGGACGCGTGAAACAGGGCCCCATGATGCTTGCGGCAGTCGAGACAGTGACAAAGGCCGACCCGGTACGGGGGCCCCGACGCCACGATCCGGACGCTGCCGCACAGGCAGCCGCCGGTGAATCGGTCCATGCTGCGACTCCTCCGAAGCGGCTTTCGCGCTCAGTCCTGCGCCCGCATCTTGACGTAGGAGCCGGGCGCGTCCTCGATCACCTTCAGCTTGCCGTCGCCCGGTTTGCGCGCCGGGACCTTGCCGCCGCCCGCCTTGCCGCCGCCGGCCTTGCCGCCGCCGGCCTTGCCGCCGCCGGTCTTGCCGCCGCCGGCCTTGCCGACCCACTTGGCCCATTCCGGCCACCACGAGCCGGCTGCCTCCTTGGCCGTGCGGAACCAGGATTCCGGCGACTTGGGGTTCTTGCCGTTGGTCCAGTGCGAGTACTTCTGCGCCGCCGGCGGATTGACGACGCCGGCGATGTGCCCGGAGGCGGCGAGCACGAACCGGACCGGGCCGGAGAATAGCTGGGTTGCCGCATAGGTCGACTTCCACGGCGCGATATGGTCCTCGCGTGTCGACAGGATGAAGGCCGGCACCTTGACCTTGCGCAGATCGATCGCCACGCCGTCGAGCTCGATCGCGCCGGGCTTCACCAGGTCGTTGTCCTGGTACATCCGGCGCAGATAGAAGCTGTGCATCGCCGCCGGCATGCGCGTCGAATCGGAGTTCCAGTACAGCAGGTCGAAGGGGAAGGGGTCCTTGCCGAGCAGGTAGTTGTTGATGACGAAGGACCAGATCAGGTCGTTGGCGCGCAGCATGTTGAAGGTGGTCGCCATGTCGGCGCCCTCGAGATAGCCGGTCTTGCTCATCTTTTCCTCGAGGGCGGTCAACTGCTCCTCGTCGATGAACACGCCGAGCTCTCCGGCGTCGGTGAAATCGGTCATCGTCGTGAGGAAGGTGGCGGTCTTGATCCGCTCGTCGCCCTTCTCCGCCATGTAGGCCAGGGTGCTGGACAGCAGCGTGCCGCCCAGGCAATAGCCGACGGCGTTGACCTCGCTCTCGCCGGTCGCCTGCGCGACGGCGTCGAGCGCGGCCATCGGGCCTTCGAGCAGGTAGTCGGAAAAGGTCTTCTGGGCCAGCTGTTCGTCGGGGTTGACCCAGGAGACGATGAAGACCGTGTGGCCCTGCTCGACCGCCCATTTGACGAAGGAGTTCTTCTCGCGCAGATCGAGGATGTAGTACTTGTTGATCCACGGCGGGATGATCAGCAGCGGCCGCTTGCAGACCTCTGCGGTGGTGGGCTCGTACTGGATGAGCTGGATGAGGTCGTTCTGGTAGACGACCTTGCCGGGCGTCACCGCGATGTTGACGCCGAGCTCGAAGGCCTCGGTGTCGGTCATGCGGATCGACAGGCGTCCCTTGCCGCGCTCCAGGTCCTCCAGCAGGTTCTCCAGGCCCTTGACGAGGTTGTCGCCGCCGCTTTCCAGCGTGCTGCGCAGGACCTCCGGATTGGTCATGACGAAATTGGACGGCGCCAGCGCGTCGACGAACTGGCGGGTGTAGAAGTCGACCTTCTTGGCCGTCTTGTCGTCGAGCCCTTCGACGTCGCGCACGGTCGATTGCATCCAGCGCGCGGTCAGCAGGTAGGACTGCTTGATGAAGTCGAAAAGCTGGTTCTCTTCCCAGTCCTCGTGCTTGAAGCGGCGGTCGCCCGGCTCCGGCTCCACGACCGGCTCGGCCGACCCGCCCATGAGTCGCCGCGTGGTGGACTGCCACAGGCGCATGTAGTCCTGCCACAGGTTCATCTGCGCCTGCACGAGGCGGGTCGGGTCCGCCATCATCTGGGCCGTCATGTCGAGGAACGCCTGCCCGACGCTCAGCGGGTCGTAGTTGGTGCTGGCCGCGCCGCTCGACTGACGCTGCAGGAACTCGCTCACCAGCTTCTGGCTGCGCTCGGCGATGCGCGCCATGGCTTGCGACATCTCGACCGGGTCCGGCAGCTTGACGTCGGGCTCTGGTTGCTGTGCCATCAAGGCTTCCCTATGCTGCACTCGAGCGGGGGCGGGAAACGGAGGCGGGCGTCCGGATCAGGCCGAAGTCCGCGGGGGACTCGGAAATCAGGGCGGCGCCCGGCGCGCAAGGTAATTGCGGGTCCGGAGCCGCGCAACCCTCTTGGCGGAGCGGCCCCCGGCCCCTCGAGCACGGCGGACGAGCGGCGCGGACCCTTGGAGAACCGCCGTTTTCGGCCGCGGCGGGATTTGACGCGGCCCGGGGGGCTGCGCTATTCGCTGGCGCTGAGATCCCGGCCCCGGGGCGCGGGAGTCTCCGGCGGTGGAGGTTGGGCGGACACATGATCAAGGCATATAAGAACGAGGCGACGGCCCGTCGACCGCTGCGCCGGCTCGCCCTGGCCCTGGCGGTCCCCCTGCTGCTCGGCGCCTGCTCCGCCGTGAACGGCTGGATGTCCCAGGACGAGGCCCCCAGCAAGATGTCCGGCGACGCCCAGGCGGAGGCCTCCGCGGCCGAATTTCCGAATTTGGCGAGCGTCCCGGACAGCGCCCCCAGCGCGACCAGCGCCGAGACCCAGAAGGCCCTCAAGAAGTCCCTGGAGGCCGACCGGGCGAACGCGGAATACAGCGGCTCGCAGACCGCCGGCGGCACGGCGTCGGACGCGGCGACGAACGTGGACACCGCCCTGGCGCAGGCGGAGGCCGAGCAGGCCGCCGGCGTGGCGCCCGAGGCGACGGCCGCGCCCGCGTCCGATATGTCGGCAAGCTCCGCGCCGGCGACGGCCGCGGCGGATTCGATGACCCAGACCGCCGCCACGCCGCAGTTCGATCCGATCGCGAGCGCGCTGCCGGGAACCGCGGCGGTGGACAGCGAGCTGGCCGGAATCATCTATTTCGCCCACGGCTCGGCCGCCCTCGACGCGAACGATCGTCGGGTCCTGCGGGGTATCGTGGCGCTGAACCGGGAGCGTGGCGGCGGCATTCTCGTGGTCGGCCACGCCAGCGCGTTCACGGGGACCATCAATGCGCTGGAGCACCGCCTGGCGAATTTCGAGATCTCCCTGAAGCGCGCCAACGCGGTGATGGCGGAACTGGTCGCTCTGGGCCTGCCGCACGACCGCGTCCGGGTCGAGGCGCGCGGCGACTCGCAGCCGATCTACCACGAATTCATGCCGACCGGCGAAGCGGGCAACCGGCGGGCCGAAATCTTCCTCGAGCACTGAGACCACGATCATGCGGGCCACGAGACGGGACCGGTGGGCGCTCCGGGCATGACCGCCGCACTGCGAGTTGGAGTCGCGGGGCTCGGCACGGTCGGCGGCGGCGTCCTGCAGCTGCTGTCGGCGCATGGCGAGCTGATCGCGTCGCGCTGCGGCCGGCCGGTGGCCATCACCGCCGTGTCGGCACGCGACCGGCACAAGCCGCGGCCGACCGACGTCACGGGGCTGCGCTGGTACGACGACGCCGTCGCGCTGGCGGGCGATCCCGAGATCGACGTGGTCATCGAGCTGATCGGCGGCGCCGACGGCGTGGCCAAGGCGGTGGTCGAGCGGGCCATCGCGGCCGGGCATCACGTCGTCACCGCCAACAAGGCGCTGCTGGCGCACCACGGGACCGCGCTCGCGCGGGCCGCCGAGGCGGCCGGCGTGGCGCTGGGCTACGAGGCGGCGGTCGCCGGCGGCATCCCGGTGATCAAGACGTTGCGCGAGGGCCTGGCCGGCAACGAGATCTCGCGCATCTACGGCATTCTCAACGGCACCTGCAACTATATCCTCAGCACCATGCGCGACAGCGGCCGGGAATTCGGCGAGGTCCTGGCGGAGGCGCAGACGCTGGGCTATGCGGAGGCCGATCCCGGCTTCGACGTCGACGGCATCGATACCGCGCACAAGCTGGCGATCCTCTCGGCGCTGACCTTCGGCTGCGAGGTCGACTTCGCCGGCGTCCACGTCGAGGGCATCCGCGAGATCAGCGCGCTCGACATCGCCTATGCCGAGGAGCTGGGATTCCGGATCAAGTTGCTGGGCATCGCCTCGCGCGTCACCGGCGGCGTCGAGCAGCGCGTCTATCCCTGCATGGTGCCGCGGGAGGCGCCCATCGCGGCGGTCGAGGGCGTGTTCAACGCGGTGGTCGCCGAGGGCGATTTCGTCGGCACGATCATGACCGAGGGACGCGGCGCCGGGGCCGGCCCGACCGCCTCGGCCGTGGCCGCCGATCTGATCGACATCGCGCGCGGCATCATCCTGCCGACCTTCGCGGTTCCGGCGGACCGCTTGGCGCGCACGCCGAGCCTGCCGATCGAGCGCCACGTCGGAAGCCAGTACGTCCGCCTCATGGTGGTCGACCGCCCCGGCGTCATCGCCGACGTGGCGGCGGCCCTGCGCGACCAGCAGATCTCGGTCGAGGCCATGCTGCAGCGCGGCCGGGCGCCGGGCGAGACGGTGCCCGTTGTGATCACGACGCACGAGACCGAAGGCGCCGCCATGGACCGCGCCCTGCGGCGGATCGCGGCGCTGGAAGCGGTCGTCGAGCCGCCGCGGCGAATCCGTATCGAGGCGCTATAATCCGGGGGCGTCGGACGCGGTCTCCGGCGCCTGACGGGAAATCGCGGGGGACGGGCGGCGCGGCGATCGCGCGGCCCGGGTTCGGGAAGGAAACGGAAGACCATGGCCAAGGGCGTCCCGACGAATTGGACGGTCGAGCGCAACCTCGCGCTGGAATCCGTCCGGGTCACCGAGGCGGCGGCGCTGTCGGCCTCGCGCCTGATGGGGCGGGGCGACGAGAAGGCGGCCGATCAGGCGGCCGTGAACGCCATGCGGACCGCGCTCAACGGGCTGGCCATTGCCGGCACGGTGGTGATCGGCGAGGGCGAGCGCGACGAGGCGCCGATGCTCTATATCGGCGAGACGGTCGGCAGCGGCGGCCCCAAGATCGACATCGCGCTCGACCCGCTCGAGGGCACGACCATCACCGCCAAGGGCGGCCACAACGCGCTGGCCGTGATCGCCATGGCGGAGGAAGGCGGGTTCCTCAACGCGCCCGACACCTACATGAGCAAGATCGCGGTCGGCGGCGGCCTGCCCGACGAGGTCGTCGACCTCGACGAGGAGCCCGGCCGCAATCTCGAGAACCTCGCCAAGGCCAAGAAGGTCGACATTTCGGATCTCGTGGTCTGCATCCTCGACCGGCCGCGCCACAGCGAGCTGATCGGCAAGGTGCGCGAGGCCGGCGCCCGCATCATGCTGATCGGCGACGGCGACGTTTCGGGCGTCATCGCGACGAGCCGCCCGGAGAGCGGCGTCGACATCTATATGGGCGTCGGCGGCGCGCCGGAAGGCGTCCTGGCCGCCGCGGCGCTGCGCTGCATCGGCGGCCAGTTTCAGGGCCGGCTGGTGTTCCGCAACGACGACGAGCGCGGCCGCGCCCGGCGCCTCGGCATCGAAGACTTCGATCGCAAGTACTCCCTGCACGAGCTGGCCGGCGGCGACGTCATGTTCGCCGCGACCGGCGTCACCGACGGCAGCATGCTGCGCGGCGTGCGGCGCTTCCACGGTGGCGCCACGACGCACTCGATCATGATGCGCTCGAAATCGGGGACGGTGCGGATGATCGAGGCCGAGCACAACTTCACGCGCAAGACCTGGGCCGATGCCTTCAAGGACTAGGGGCAAGGCTTAGGGGCAAGGATTAGGCGCGCGTCGGGCCCCCGCGCGGGCCCCTGCGACAGCGAAGCGGAACGGCGGAGCCGGATGACGGCAAGCGCGACTCAGACGATCGACCGGGACACGCCGCCGCGCGCCTGCGTGCTCGGCGTCGAGCGCTCCCTCGGCGGGCGGCGCTGGGAGGAGCGGCCGGCCGATCTGCGCTGCACCGCGGCCTTGACCCAGGCGCTCGGCGTGCCCGAACTGGTCGCCCGGGTGCTCGCGGCGCGCGGCGTCACTCCGGACGATGCCGGGCGCTTTCTCGAGCCGCGCCTGCGCGACCACCTGCCCGACCCCTCGCGCCTCAAGGACATGGACGCCGCGGTCGCGCGTCTGCAGCGGGCCGTCGAGGCGGGCGAGAGCATCGCGATCTTCGGCGACTACGACGTCGACGGGGCGACCTCGGGCGCGCTGCTCGGGCGCTTCCTGCGCCACCTCGGGGCCGCGCCGCGCTTCTACGTGCCGGACCGGATCGCCGAGGGCTATGGGCCCAACGCCGCGGCGCTCGAGCGCCTGCGGCGCGACGGCGTGGCCGTCGTCGTCACGGTGGACTGCGGCGTGACCGCGTTCGAGCCGCTCGCCGCGGCGGCCGCGGCGGGGCTCGACGTCATCGTGCTCGACCATCACGCCGCCGAGCCGCGGCTGCCCGAGGCGGTCGCCGTGGTCAATCCGAACCGGATCGACGAGCCGCGCGGCGCGGCCGACCCGGAGCGGCTCTCCGCGCTGGCCGCGGTCGGCGTCGCCTTCCTGCTGGTCGTCGCGCTCAACCGGGCGCTGCGCGAGGCCGGCTGGTACCGCCGCAGCGGGCGCGACGAGCCCGACCTGCGCGGCTGGCTCGACCTCGTCGCGCTCGGCACGGTGTGCGACGTGGTGCCCCTGGTCGGGCTCAACCGCGCCCTGGTGACGCAGGGGCTCAAGGTCATGGCGCGGCGCGGCAACCCGGGACTGGCGGCGCTCGCCGACGTGGCCCGCATGGACGGCCCGCCCGCCGCCTATCACGCCGGGTTCGTGCTGGGGCCGCGCGTCAACGCCGGCGGGCGGGTCGGGGCGTCCGACCTCGGCACCCGGCTGCTGGCGACCGACAATGCGGCCGAGGCGGCCGAGATCGCCGGCCGCCTCGACGCCCTCAACGCGGAGCGCCAGCGCGTCGAGGCCGCGGTGCTGGAGGCCGCGGTCGCGCAGGTCGAGGCCGCCGGCGACACGGCGGAGGGGGTCGTCTTCGCCGCCGCTGCGGGCTGGCACCCGGGCGTCATCGGCATCGTCGCCGGGCGGCTCAAGGAGCGCTTCCATCGGCCGGCCGTGGTGGTCGCGCTCGACGCCGACGGCGGCACGGGCAAGGGCTCCGGACGCTCGGTGCCCGGGGTCGACCTCGGCGCCGCGGTGCTGGCGGCGCGCCAGGCCGGCTTGCTGATCGACGGCGGCGGCCATCCCATGGCGGCCGGCCTGACCGTGGCGGCCGAGCGGCTGCCGCAGCTGCGGGACTTCCTCGTGGAGCGTCTGGGCGGGGCCATGGCGGCGATCGGCTACCGGCCGAGCCTCGGCCTCGACGGCCTGGTGCAGCCCGGCGGCGCGACCGTGGCGCTGCTCCATGCCCTGCAGGCCGTGGGCCCCTTCGGCGCGGGCAACGCCCAGCCGCGGTTCGCCATGCCGGCGGTGCGCGTCGTCAAGGCCGACGTGGTCGGCCGCAACCACGTGCGCTGCATCCTCGGCGGGGCGGACGGCGGGCGGCTCAAGGGGATCGCCTTCCGCGCCCTGGAGAGCGCCCTGGGGACGGCCCTGCTGCGCCGCGGCGGGCCGCCGCTGCATCTCGCCGGACGGCTCGATCTCGACAGCTGGAACGGCCGCGAATCGGTGCAGATGATCATCGAGGACGCGGCGCCGGCGTGACGCTACAATCGGTCCATGAACCGGTTCTTCCCGTGCCGCGGCCGGGCTTTGCGTGCCGCGGCGCTCCTGTCTCTTTGCTCTTTCTTCATGGCGCTGTCCGGCCCGCGGCCGGCCGCCGCCCAGCAGGTGCCGGTCAGCCTGGAGCTGGTGCTGGCCGTCGACGCCTCGTCCAGCGTATCGGGCGAGGAGTTCAATCTGCAGATGGAGGGCCTGGCGCGGGCCTTTCGCGACCCCTCGGTCGGTCGCGCGATCGAGGGGACCGGGAGCCAGGGGATCGCCGTCGCCCTGGTCCAGTGGTCGGACAACCGCAAGCAGATCGTGGCGGTCGACTGGCGGCAGATCCGCAGCGCGGCCGAGGCGCAGGCCTTCGCCGCCGAAATCGAGGGGGCGCCGCGCTATCTGGTGGGCGGCGGCACGGCGATCGGCGGGGCGCTGGAGTTCTCCATCCGCCAACTCGAGATCAACGGGTTCCGCGGCCAGCGCGAGGTGATTGACGTGTCCGGCGACGGCCGGACCAACCAGGGCCCGCAGCCGGCCGCGCTGCGCGACCTGGCGGTGTCGCGCGGGATCACCATCAACGGGCTGGCCATCCTGAACGAGGACCCGGTGATCGACGGCTACTACGCCCGCAACGTGATCGGCGGGCCGGGCGCCTTCGTCATGACGGCCAACGACTATGCGGCCTATGGCCGCGCCATCCTGTCCAAGCTGGTGCGCGAGATCGAGGCCGTGCCGATCGCCGGGCAGCCGGCGCCCGGCGGCCCGACGCTGGCCGCGGCCGGCGCGCCGGAACCGCCCGGCGAGTGACCGGAGACGGCTGCCGCATAACCGCAGACGGCCGGCGAGCGACCGGAGACGGCCGGCGCATGACCGGGGATGGCCGGCGGCGCCGTGCAGGGGCTTCGGCTTCACCGAATCTTTACGCGTCAAGTGTATGAAATGACGCGAATTTTAGAGGCCTTATCGATGATCGTTCTGATTGCCCTTGCCCTGCTGATCGGCTCCGCCGCGGCCCTCGCCATCTGGAACCAGCGGCGCGGGCCCGAAATCGAACCGCGCGAGCGGGTCGAACCGCACCTGTAGACCCTTAGCACCGCCCTTTGCCGCCGAGTGCGCCGCCGCGGCGATCGCCGCCGCGGGGACCGGTCCCGCAGAGACCGGCGCCCGCCGGGCCGCGCGCCGCGCAGGGGCCCCGGCCGGACGTGCGCACCGCCCGGATGCTTGCCGCCCGGACGCCTGCCGCCCGGATGCCTGCCGCCCGGATGCCTGCCGCCCGGCCGGGCTTGAAAAGCGCTCGGGGAATCGCTATCCCCTTCGCGCGTCGGCGCGCTCCCGGACGACTCGCGCGACCCCATCGTCTAGAGGCCTAGGACTCCGCTCTTTCAAGGCGGCAACACGGGTTCGAATCCCGTTGGGGTCACCACCACTCCCCGGCCGGGCGCTTGGCGCGGTCCGGCGCCGGCGCGCAAGTGTCCCGCGCCTCAGTGCGCCCCGTATCTCACGTCGTAGGCCGCGGCCGCCGCCTCGAAGCACTGCAGTGGCGCCCGCACCACTCCGGCGCCGATCTGCCCACCGTCCCTGCCGGCGACGCCGATATCCATCGCCGGCATAACGCCGGTCTGCAGGACCCGGAAAACATCGATCCCGGTCGGCGTTCCGCGATACCCGAGGAAGGGAATATGGAAGTCGGTGTTTTCGCCGACCGTGATCCGGTAGAGCTCGACGTTGCGCTCCACCATGGCCTGTGCGGTGCCCCCCTGGTACTGCTGCAGGGGAAAGGCGCAGGCCTGCGCGAAGCCGCCAAGGCCGATCGTCTCGGCGATTATGCTCTCGCCGCCCATCCAGGTGATCTCGTCCTCGCCGTGCCCGTCGAAGAGCTTGGCCTGCACCTCGGCGTGCGGCCCCTTGAACCACTCGCCGTCCAGCCCGCTCACGCGTATGGCGAACCCCTGGCAGTTGAAGGCCATCGCGGTGACCATGCTGGCGCCCGCGATTCCGTGCGCGTGATCGGCGGTCGCCTTCGCCGCTGCCATCGACAGACGCAGAAAGAAGTAATGGTCTTCCGTCAGGGCCTTCAACGTGCTCTCGACGGACTTCTGGTTGCTCGCGACCTGATCCAGCATGAAGGGAAAGATCTCGCGGGTGAACAACAGCGACGCGGCGGTGTTCCGGCTGTGCAGCTCGTCGCCCATATGCAGGGCGCGCTTCATGATCGGCTTCAGCGGGATGCCGCCGGCGCGGCGCACGGCCTCTCCGATCACGGGTGCGACGACGTCGTTGACGAACAGCAGCCGTTCCCTGACGCCGTCGTCGTAGACGCCGTAGTTCAGGCGCCGCGGATTGGTGCCTTCGTACATGTTGCAGAAGGCGCGATTCCCCCCGTTTCGGTTTTCCACGACGAAGACGGGCATCGACGCGGTGTAGATGCCGGCCAGGGACCCGATGCACTTGTAGTCGTGACAGCCGTCGACCTTGATCTCGCCGCGGGACAGCATGGCGTCGGCCTCGTCCCGGTCCGTGGCGAGGTTCTCGAACAGGGCCCCGCCGATGACCGCGTCGCGCTGCCCGCCCACGTAGTCGCCCCACGCCAGGGGAGGACCCGAGGTCAGAACGGTTTCGCGGGTCATGCCCGGCACGACGGCCAGCGCCGGTTGGACGTCGATCAGCACCGGATCGGCGGCGCAGAGCCGTTCGAACGCCTGCTGGTTGGCGCTATTTCGCTCATCCGGCCCCCAGACCATCGCCGCCTCCCGAAAATTTCAATTGATCGTTCAATTAATTTACGTCAGTTTGCAAAGTCCCACCGGGTAATGCAAGCGGGGAACGCAGGCTGCAACGCGGGGCCTCGCGCGTGACGGCCGCGGCCCGCCGAGCCCGGCTGCGCGGGGCCTTCGGGGCAGGGTTTGGTTATTGTTCGGTCTCGGCGGAGATGCGAAAAAGAGGGGCGCAGCAGGCTGACCGAACGTGTTGACGGCACGGCCATGGACGGAAAGGCAAAGGCAGTGGGCGGCGATGCATAGCCGGCAGGAGACGCCAAAGGGACGGCCGCGCGGCAGGCCCTCGGGTCCGCCGCGCAAGGCGCCCTTCGACCGCGCGGAGGAGCTGGCCGCGGTCTCGCTGGACCTCTTCGCGGCGCGCAATTTCGCCTCGGTGACGATCAAGGACATCGCCAATGCCTCGGGCGTGAATACGGCGCTGATCTATTACTATTTCGACAGCAAGGAGGATCTGTTTCGCGCGTCCATTGAATTCGCGGTCGATCAGGCCTTCAAGAATTTCCGGCTGCTGCAGGCGCGTCATGACAATCCGGCGGATATCATTGAAGATTGGCTCTACAACCACGTCGAGCTCTACGCGCCGATACACAAATTCGTAAAGATAAGTCTGGACTACGCCGGGTCGGACACCAGCATTCCGATCATCGATCGGCTGATCCGCCAGTTCTACGACGAGGAGCGGCGAATCCTCTCGCACCGTATTAGCCAGGGAATTGAGCAGGGCATCTTCCAGGACG
>Ga0102952_1000291_pt1 | contig 20927 bp, 16 predicted proteins | sample SalPon2A_C_D1_MG_FD_78506 | JGI IMG/M metagenome (GOLD analysis project Ga0102952, IMG submission 78506) | Soil microbial communities from South San Francisco under conditions of wetland restoration - Salt Pond MetaG R2A_C_D1_MG | ecosystem: Environmental > Terrestrial > Soil > Wetlands | place... | reverse complement strand
CATCCCCAGGCCCTTGCCGCCGCGCGCGGCTTTTCCGGCTCGCGAGGTCATTTCGGCGTTGCCGTGATGATGCTGGGCGGCGAGATCGGACGTGGACTGTGGCCCCTGATCGCCAGCGTGGTCGTGGTCTGGGGCGCGCTCGGGAGCCTGTGGATGCCCGCCTTGATTGCGTTGGCCAGCCTGCCCCTGGTGGCCTGGCGGTTGCCCCATGCCGATGTACCTTCCATGGAGTGGCGGATACGCTTGCGTGGACGCATGGGCGCCACGGCCCGTTTGCTGGCTTACGTGGTGCTGCGGGGATTGGCGGTCATGGGAGCGGTCACCTACTTGCCCATGCTGTGGAATGCCCGGGGCGGTGGATTGATCGGCGGCGCGTCGCTGGTGACGCTCATGTTGATAGTGGGGCTGGCGGGGACACTCTATGGCGGGCACCTGGCGGATCGTATCGGCCGCCGGCCGGTACTCGTCGGCGCCGGCGTCCTGATGGCTTTCTGCCTGGCGCTGATCGCCTGGGGCAGCACGCCCGCGTTGTGGCTGGGCGCACCGCTGCTCGGCATCCCGGCGTTCGCCACTTTCCCGCTGACGACCGTGGAAGGGCAGGATATTTTCCCTGAAAACCGGCCTTTCGGTTCCGGTATCGCCCTGGGGCTCGGCAATGCCCTGGGTGCGGGCCTGGTGGCGCTGCTGGGGTTTGTCGCCGGCGCGCTGCCGGTGACCGATCTGTTCTGGATTCTGACCGCCGCGGCGCTGGTGACGGCGCCGCTGGGAATGCTGTTGCATACGCAGCATCGAGGGTCTGATATCCTTTAACATCAATTCCACCCGCTTCGGAAATTCACAGGGCATGGCAGACATGAATCAGCAGCATTTGATTGATACCGCACGGCGCATGACGGCCCCCGGCAAGGGCATTCTGGCTGCGGACGAGAGCACGGGCACGATCGAGAAACGCCTGGCGGCGATTGGGGTCGAGTCGACGCCCGACACTCGCCGGGATTACCGCGAATTGCTGTTTACGGCCCCCGACATCGAGCGCTATATCAGCGGAGTCATCCTGTACGACGAAACCCTGCGCCAGGAATCATCGAAGGGCGAGCCGTTCCCGGCCCTGCTCGATGGCCGCGGCATCCTGCCCGGCATCAAGGTGGACACCGGTGCCAAGGATTTTGCCCTGCATCCCGGCGAGAAGGTGACCGAAGGCCTCGACGGGTTGCGCGAACGCTTTGCCGAGTATTACAAGATCGGTGCCCGCTTTACCAAGTGGCGCGCGGTCATCACCATCGAGGTGGACAAGGGGCATCCCAGCGACGCCTGCATCGAAGCCAATGCCCATGCCCTGGCGCGTTATGCCGCGTTGGCCCAGGAGGCGAATATTGTGCCTATCGTCGAGCCGGAGGTGCTGATCGACGGGGCGCATACACAGGCCCAGTGCGAAGCGGCGACTGCGCGTACCTTGAAGCGGGTGTTTTCGGAATTGACGGCGCAGGGCGTGTTGCTGGAAGGGATGGTCCTCAAGCCGAGCATGGTGATCGCCGGCAAGAAGTGTCCGCAACAGAGTTCGGTGGAAGAAGTCGCCGCGGCGACGCTGCGCACGATGCGCCGGTATGTCCCGGCCGCGGTGGGCGGCATCGCGTTTCTGTCCGGCGGGCAGAGCGCGGAGCAGGCGACTGCGCACCTGAATGCCATGAACAGCAGCGGGCCGCTACCCTGGCCGTTGACGTTCTCCTATGCGCGCGCGCTGCAGAATCCGGTGCTCGAAACCTGGCGGGGTGAAGCGAATCAGGCCGAGGCCGCGGCACAGGCCTTTGCATTCCGGGCTCGTCTCAATCACCTCGCGCGGCAGGGACAGTATGATCCCGAACTGGAACGGAAAGCGGGATGAACGACTCGCGACCGGCGTTGGCTGCTTCACCTGACGGTGCCAAGGGCGCGCCGCCGGTGGCCGGTTCCGGCTCCGACCCGGCCATCCGGATTCGAAATCTCGTTTTCGAACGCGGCGACCGGGCGATTTTCGACAACGTCGATATCGACATTCCACGGGGCAAGATTACGGCCATCATGGGGCCAAGCGGTACCGGGAAAACCACCCTGTTGCGGTTGATCACCGGACAGCTTCATCCCAAGTCCGGAGATGTCCGCGTAGATGGCATGCCCATACAATCCTTGCGCGAACGTGAGCTGTATGCGTTGCGCATGCGCATGGGGATGCTGTTCCAGAACGGGGCGCTGCTCACCGATCTGGACGTTTTCGAAAACGTGGCCTTCCCGTTGCGTGAGCACACCAACCTCAACGAGTCGATGATTCGTACGCTGGTTCTGATGAAGCTGCAGTCCGTGGGCCTGCGTGGCGCCACGGAGATGATGCCCTCGACGCTTTCCGGCGGTATGGCGCGGCGCGTTGCGCTGGCACGAGCGATGATCATGGACCCGGAATTCATTTTCTACGACGAACCCTTCACCGGACTGGATCCGATTTCACTGGGTGCGATCGTGCGCCTGATCCGTCGCCTGAACCAGACACTGGGCCTGACCACCGTGATCGTTTCCCATGACGTGGGCGTGGTCGAATCCATCACGGATGTGAACTATCTGATCTCCGAGGGCAAGGTGGTGGCCCATGGCAGCCCCGAGGATCTGCGGGAGAATCGTTCCAGTTGGGTGCGCCAGTTCATGACGGGCATTGCCGATGGCCCGGTTCCGTTTCACTACCCCGCCGGCGATTACGACCAGGCCCTGATAGGGGAGGAGCCGTAATGGCCGGTACGCGAGGGACGTTCGTTCGCCAGTGCCGCACGGGCATGTCCGCCTTCGGCGCAGCCTGGCTGTTTTTTGCACGCGTGGCGATCCTGTTCCCCAAGGCCTGCATGCGCCCGTTGCTGGTTATCGAGCAGGTCTATGCGCTCGGCAACCGCACCGTGCCCCTGATCGGCTTTGCCGGCTTCTTCATCGGCCTGGTGATGGCGCTGCAGCTCTACGGGGTGCTCGGGCGTTTCGGCGCCACCGTGACGCTGGGTCCCATCGTGGCGATTACCCTCATGCGTGAACTGGGACCGGTGATTTCAGCCCTGCTCTACACCGGGCGCGCGGGCACCTCGCTGGCCAGCGAAATCGGCCTGATGCGGGCGACCGAGCAGCTCTCGGCAATGGAAATGATGGCGATCGACCCGGTGCACCGCGTCATCGCCCCGCGGTTCGCGGGCGGTGTAATCGCCGTCCCTCTGCTGGCGCTCATTTTCAGCCTGATCGGCATGCTCGGTGCCTGGTTGGTCGCCGTGGTCATGATGGGCATGGATCCCAACGTGTTCTGGGGGCAGATGACTTCCAGCGTTTCCTTTTATGACGATTTGATCAATGGCGTGATCAAAAGCGCCGTGTTCGGTCTGACCGTCAACCTGATTGCCGTGTACGAAGGCTTTCACGCATTGTCCTCTCCGGGCGGCGTTGCGCGCGCCACCACGCGCACGGTCGTTATTTCATCCATCGCGGTGCTGGCACTCGATTTTCTGCTCACCGCTTTCATGTTCAAGGGGGTCTGATCATGCGCCGAACCTTTGGTCTGGAAATTGGCACGGGATTGTTCGTCTTGCTGGGCATTGGCGCGCTGTTCTTTCTGGCCGTCAAGACCACCAACATGAACAGCCTGGGAAGCGGCAAGACATATACCGTGAAAGCCGATTTCAACAACGTAGGCGGGCTCAAGCAGGGCGCGGCGGTATCGTTGGCCGGCGTGGGTATTGGCCGTGTGGCCAGCATCAAGCTCGATCCCAAGAGCCTGGAGGCCGTAGTCACCATGAATATCGAGAGCAACTTCGATCAGATTCCCACGGACTCCAGCGCCAGCATTCAAACCCGGGGCCTGCTGGGCGATCAATATATCGGTATCAGCCCTGGCGGCTCGCTGCAGTCGCTCAAGGACGGGGATACGGTTCATTTCACGCAATCGGCGATCGTGCTGGAAAATCTGATCAGCCAATTCATGTTCAATCAGGGTGCTTCCGGAGGTAAATCGAATGACAAAAAGTAAACGGATTCTGGGACTGCTTCTGGCGTGCGTTCTGGCCGCGCCGGTACTCGCGGCGGATACGGGAAGCAAAACCGAAGGCCCGGTCGAGGTGGTACGGACTGCCTCGCAGCAGGTGCTGGAGGCACTGAACAAGCACCAAGGCGAGCTAAAGAACAATCCGGCGCTGGCCGAGAAGCTGGTGAAAGAGGACCTGCTCCCGTATTTCGATTTTGATTTCACTTCCCAGCTGGTGCTGGGCCGTGCCTGGCGGACGGCCACGCCTGCACAGCGCAAGGAATTCGAGGATGCCTTTCTGCATTACCTGACCTCAACCTATGCCAAGGGCATTTCAGGTTTTCACGGCGCGAAAGTCCAGGTCCTGCCGTTCCGCGGCGACACCTCACAGCAGTTCGTGACGGTGCGGACCCAGGTTGCCGCCGAAGACCATGAGCCGGTTTCGGTGGATTACGTGCTGCACAGCACGTCGGAAGGCTGGAAGGCGTTCGACGTCAAGATCGCCGGCGTGTCCTATGTGCAGACATACCGCAACGAATTCCAGGCGGAAATTCAACGTACCAGCCTGAAGGCCCTTATCGCGCGTTTGCAAAAGGCGCAGGGGCCGGTCGCCGGTGACGGCAAAGCGAGTTCGAAGGGCGGTCGATGATACTGACCAATCATCCCGCCGAGCGTGCCCGCTTCGTACATGAAGGTGCGGGGCGCTTCCGGCTGGAAGGCGAGGTGGCTTTCGGGACGGTCATGCATCTGCTGCACGAAAGCCGCCACCAGTTCGAGCACGAGCAGCGTGTGCGGCTGGATTTCGCAGGCGTTGAGCGTATCAACAGCGCGGGCCTGGCGCTGGTTATCGAGTGGATGCGCGAGGCGCAGCGTGACGGGTGGACGCTGGAGATCAACAACCCACCGCAGGAGCTGCTGGCGGTAGCTCGCATCTGTGACGTGGAAGATATTCTGCAATCCGTCCTCGTATCCTCGCCGCGCACGCCCGGTCTCTTCGGGGGCGAAGACCCGGCTTACTAAGCCGCTGAACGTCGTCCTGCTGACGTTCGGCTTAGTAACCGGTGGCGGGCGCCGGCGCCGGTGTCGAACCGCCGCTTTCCTGCAGCATCTGCTCGTAGTCGAGCGTCTGATTGGGTTGGTAGTCGGGCAGGTTCTGCCGGATCGCCTGATCCCTGTTCTGGAAATAGATGCTGCGCAGCAGGGAATAGGGGTCGTATGACTGCTCCAGCATCTGGTCCACGTTGAGAAAATCCGCGCGTGCGCTTATTGCCTGCATCGCATAGATCACGTTGCGCGTACGCGGTTTCCAGCCGGTCCAGTACGAGGTCGAGCCGAAATAATCGGAATACATGCCCACGGCATCGCGCAGATCGCTCGGCCCCAGGAAAGGTATCTGCAGATAAGGGCCGCTGGGCACGCCCCAGCGCGCCAGGGTGATGCCGAAATCCTCGCTGTGGGGCGGCATGGACCATTCCGATGCCGGATCGAAAAAACCACCGAAGCCCAGCGTGGAATTGACCGCGAAGCGCCCGGTGTCGCGGACCGCATCCAGGGGCTTCAGTTGCAGCAGATCGTTGATAACCGTGACGGGCAGCCGCAGGTTGGAAAAGAAGTTGGAAATGTGCGATCGCACCGGCTGCGGCGTGATATTGACATAGCCCTTGGCGACGGGACGCAGCACGGCCGCGTCGAGGAGCATGTTGAAGCGGTAGATTTCGCGGTTGACCGGGGCCAGCGGGTCGCGCTTCTGCGGAGGTACGTTACCGGGGTTCCCCGGTTTCGTTGCGCAGCCCGCCGCGATGCAACAGATGATGGCCACGGCCACTGTTCGCACTGAACGCCGGAGTCGTGGCTGGCGACTCAAGGGTCTATTGCCTCCGGTTCGGATCAGCGGCAGTCACGCCGGGCAGCCCGGCTCCGGGCTGCGGCATCACTCTGGAAGGATAGTGCAAGGTATGCGCCTCAATCGCTATCGGCGTGCAAATCGATGCCCGCGGACTTGAGCTCGGCTTCGTAGGCGGCGATTTCTTCCGCCAACTCCGTGGCGACCGGTTGCAGCAGTTCGCCGTACTGCTCGTGCCGTGTCAGGCCTCTCCGATTCAGGGGTTCGCGTACCTGGGCCAGGCTGATCGTGCGCACGGGCCTGTCGAGGCGGTAATATTCCAGGCACTGGGGCTCGAATTCGAGACCGAGATAGTCGAAGATACGCCGCAGTTCAGGCTCCGGTTCACAGACCAGCGCTTCGTATTGCACTTCGGTAAAGGCTTCGGGGATCGTTGTCCGCCAGTGGTCCATGAGCGCAGCGTGGGCACGATAGTAGCGCACGATCTGGTGCAGGTCGCTGCTGTAACCGGTGCCGCGGCCCATTTGCTGACGGTACAGGCCGAAAGCCGTAGCGAGCGGGTGGCGGCGAACATAGACGATATGCGCATCCGGCAGCATCATGCGGATGAGGCCGATATAGAAGAAGTTGCCCAGGCTCTTGTCTGTGAAGCGCGGGTGCATCAGCCGCAGCGATGCGGTCAGGCTGGCATATTCGCGGGCCGCTTCGCGCAGGTCGTTGCGGGCATCGACGGGGTCGATGTCGGGGAAATCGCTGCGTGCCCCCCAACGGTATCCGAGGGCGGTGGCCACCTGGGTGAAGTGACGCAATTCTCCGCCGCCGCGGATCTGGGAATGCGAAGCCAGCATCTGTTCCGTGAGTGTCGAACCCGAGCGTGGCAGGGAGACCACGAATATCGGCTGCAGGCTGCGCATGCCGGCCTCTTCCCCGAGGCGCGTGATGTGTTCACGCGTAAAGAGCTCGATGAAGTTCTGCATCCGCTTTTCGGCCGTTTCCACGTCATAACGCATGCGGTCGCGCTCGAAGTCGTTGGCGGCCCGCAGGTGCGGCGAGGCCTTGTCCGGTTGTCCGGCGTCGTCGTACATCTTGGCCAGGGCGAAATGCAGATCGACCCGCGCGGCGAGCTCGCCGCCCTCGGGCAGTTGTTCCAGGCGTTGCTCCAGGGCCTCGAGTTCGGCATCCCCGGCACTGTAGGTTTGCAGCGCGGCCAGTTGACCGTAGCCGGGATAATCAGGAAACTCCTCGAGCACCTCGGAGTAGATCCTCTTGGCCTCGTCCAGGCGTCCGCGGAACTTGGCCAGTCCGCCCGCGGCAAAACGTACGGCGGGATGCTCCGGCTCCAGGGCGCGCGCCCGGCCCAGGCTGGCCTCGGCCTCGTCGAGCCGATCCATGCCCATCAGGGCGTGGGTCAGCGCAAGATGCACGGAGGTGATGTTCATGCCCAGCTCAAGGGCTTTGCGAGCCGCCTGTTCGGCTTCCTCGTGCCGGCCCTGCTGACCGAGCGCTTCGGCCAGTCCCGCCAGAGCGGGGGGGAAGTCGACTGCCAGGCTCAGTGCGCGCCGAAAGGCGGCCTCGGCTTGCTGGGCGTCCTCCAGCAGCAGGTGGCCGCGGCCGATACCGGTAAAGGCGGCGGCGCTCAAGTCGGGACGCCGGCTCAAGCGGCCGGCTTCCGTAAAGTGCCGGATGGCTTCCATCGGGTGCAGGGCATCCAGCGCCGTAGCGCCTGCCAACTGGTGGGATTCGTAATTGTCGGAATCGGCACCGGCCAACTTGGAGGCAAGCTGCCAGGCGCGTTCCGCATCGTTGCCTTCGAGGGCCGCGAAGGCCTGTTCGCGCAAATGGGCGACTGAGGTGCTCACGAGTCGAGTTCTCGCTTCTGAGGTTGCATTTTCTCGCTCGCAGCGCGCTGGATGTCCTCGCGCAGGAACTCCGCCAGTTCCGGCGCAACGCGGAACCCGGGCGACTGGTTCGGGTTGATCAGGAGTCCCGCCCTGGGTGCCGTGGCCAGGATGGCCCACAACCCCGAAACTTCACCGAGATGCTGTCCTCCGCCATGTTGGCGCACGAAATCCTCCGCCCTTTCCCGGCTGGTGAATACGGCCACCATGGGCTGTCCGGTATCAGGACCGTCGGAGACGACGCAGACCTGTACCCGGGAGCCGGGTTGGGGGGTTTCCGGCGCGGGTTCGGAGAGCAACGTCGTGACCTGGGCGGCGCTCAGGCGGGCAAGTACATCGCGGCGGGCCTGGCCATCGTGATCGTCGCCGGCGTCGGCATAGGCAGCGATGGCGTTTTCGAGTTCAGTTGCGGTTGAGGAAGGTGTCGGCACGAGGGTAAGCGGCTCCGTGAATGGTTTTGAATGGTAATTATAAGGGAGGATCGGCCTCCAGTCCCTCCAGTAGCGGACCCAGGTGACTCTCGAAATGTCGCCAGCGCCCGATGGAACTGTCGTACATGGGCTGCCGCACCTGGTACACGCTGGCCGTGGCTACCGTGCGCCGGGTCTTGTAAAATTCCAGACAGCGCGGGTCCCAGGTCAAGCCGGCGACTTCCAACAGCCGCCGTACCTGGGGTTCGGGGTTGCGTACCAGGTCTTCGTATTGAATTTCAACGATGCGCTTGGTGCCGAGCAGTTTTCTCCAGTGATCCATGATTGCTTCGTGCAACTTGTAGTAATGCGCCAGGGCCTCCTGGCTGTATGAGAAGTAATTGCCTTCCTTGAAAAAAATGCTGAAACACGAGAAGCAGATATCACGCGCATCCCGCTTCATGTAGATGATCGGCGCCTGGGGATGGCAGACATGGATGAGCGGCAGCAGGTTGTAGTTGCCCGGCATTTTGTCTGTTACATAGGTATGATCCTGCGCTTTTTCCGAGAGCGCAAGGTCCCAGCCCCCGGCCAGTTTGGCGAGTGTTTCCGTATCCACCTTGCCTAACCATGCGCCTATACCCGTCGAGGTTTCGCGATTGCCCAGGAGGCGTTTCAGGTTGTCATGGATGTAGCGCATTTCCCCACCGGGCGTCACTTGCGGGTGACTGGCCAGGATGGATTCGACCAATGTGGTCCCGGAGCGGGGCATGCCGCAAATGAAAATCGGTATCGGAGCGCCGGCAGGGGTGCGTTCTCTCAGCGAGGCATGTCGATGGAGGTATAAGTCGTCCACTTGATCTATCAGGCCCCGTGTGTGTTTGGCGTGAACCTGCGGCACATATTTGCGGCTCGAGGCGAGTATCCGGTTGGCCTTGGCGTAGGCATCGAAGGCACGGTCGTATTCGCTCAACTGCTCCCAGCTCCTGCCTCGTGCAAAATGCAAGGGCCAGGCGTGGTCGTTGTCTTCTGCACGGCGTGCCTCTTTTTCCAGCTCCCGGGCGAACTCGGCGTCAATGTCGTGAGCACGCGTCTCGGCAATCAATGACCAGGCCTGGAAGAAATCCGGGTCCACGGAAAGCGCATGCCGGGCAAGACGCACGCATTCGTCAAACCGGCCCTCCAGGGCTTCCAGTTGGGCCAACCCGCAGTAGGCGGCAGCCGTCTGCGGCGCGATGTCCAACACATGTTCGAAATCCCTGCGGGCTTGATCGAAACGTGTCTCGTCGAACGCGCACTCGGCTCTTCGCAGGTAGGGCGATGGCTCATGAGCCGGCGCCAGGGCAATGGCGCGAGTCAGGGCATCCAGGGCCCCGACTCGATTGCCTCCCTGTTCGCGGCATATTCCCAGGAGCATCCACAGGTACCAGTCTTTGCTGGCCCTGCCCAGGTGGCGCTCCAGCTCCGGGACGATTTCGTCTCCGCGGGAAAGAGCCAGCAGGGCTTCGGCGAGGCCGGCCAGGGCCTGCGCTTGATCCGGTTGTAGCTGGCGTGCCCGGGCCGCGAATTTCAGGGCATGGGATAGATTGTTTTGTTCGCGCAGTACGCGAGCGAAATTGAGCAGAAAATCGACATTGTCGGGGTCGAGCGTCTGTGCCCGTTGCAGGTGTTCGAGCGCCGAGGAGGCGGCTCCGGTTTGATGGTGCAGAAGGCCGAGAAGGTGCCAGGCGTCGGCAAAATCGGGGTGAAGCCGGATTAGCTCGCGATAGCCCGCCTCTGCGCGCTCCGGGTCACCTGCGTCATGAGCAGCAATGGCGTTCTGCATGAGCATGGCGGATTGTGGGGGGAGGACGTAGTTTCGCGAATTCATGGCCGTGCGGCATCGTGGTGTGTACGTTGATCGGATCCCTGTGAGGGCATACCGGTTATAACCCGGCATTTCAAGTGTCTGAAGTGCGTGGTGCCATACGCCAAGCGATGATCACAGATGTACATTGGACTCCAGTCCCTCGAGCAGTGGGGCCAGATGGCATTCGAAGTGGCGCCAGCGCCCGATCGAGCTGTCGTACATAGGCTGGCGCACCTGGTATACGCTGGCCGTCATCACGGTACGCCGTGTCTTGTGAAATTCCAGGCAGCTCGGGTCCCACGGCAATCCGGCTGCGGCCACCAACCGTTTTATTTGTGGCTCGGGTTCACGTACCAGGTCCTCATAGTGGACCTCGGTGATGCGCCGGGGGCCGAGTATTTTCCGCCAGTGCTCAAGCATGAGTTCGTGCAGGCGGTAGTGATAGGCGAGTGCGGTCTGGGCGTAGGAGAAATGGTGGCCTTCCGCAAAGCTGGTCGCGAAGCACGAAAAACAGGTGTCGCGCGCATCACGGTGCACGTAGATGATGGGTGCATCGGGGAAGCAGACATGGATCAGGCCGAGCAGGTTGTAGTTGCTCGGCATCTTGTCGGTTACGCAGGGCCGGCCCCCGGCGGCTTCATCCAGTGCCCGATCCCAGTCCCCGGCGAGCTCCATCAGTGTGGGCGTATCGCTTTGTCCCAACCATTTCCCGGTATCGACCAGGCCGAGGTTGCCAAGCGTTCGCTTTAGCCGGTCATGGATAAAGCGCATTTCCCCGGCCGGTTGCACCTGCGGGTGGCTGGCCAGGATGGTTTCCACCAGTGTGGTGCCCGAGCGGGGCATGCCGCAAATGAAGATGGGACGGGGCGCCGATCCCCGGTCACGCACCGAGACGGCCTGGTGGCGGGCCAGAAACCCCTCATTCAGGTGATTTTGCAGGTTGCGGGCATACTCGGCGTGCATGACGGGTTCATACGGGCGCATGCGGCTCAGTACCTCATTCGCTTCCGCGTAGGCGGCGAATGCCTTGTCGTAGTTCCGCAGCCGCTCCCAGGCCTTGCCGCGGGCCATGTGCAGGGGCCATGCCTGTACGTCGCGGCCGGCCCTGAACGCCGCCTGTTCGAGCTCCTCGGCAAAGTCGCGGTCGATGTCGCGCTCGCGGGTAACGCCGATCAGGGACCATGCCGGGTAGTAGGACGGGTCGAGTTCGAGGGCGCGACGGGCCAGTTCTTCGCAGCGGTGGAAATCGCCTTCGAGCGAGGCCAGGTCGGCCAGTCCGTAATACGCGGACGCGGTTTCGGGTGCGATGCGCAGTGCCTGTTCCAGCTCCCTGCGCGCCAGGTCGTATTGCATGCCCTTGGTGGCGCAGCCGGCCAGTTGGAGGTGGGGTGCAGCCTCGTCGGGTGGCGCCAGTTTCACGGCCCTGGCGAACGCTTCCAGTGCTCCCGGGCGGTCTCCCGCCTGTTCGAGACACTGTCCGAGCAGTGACCAGAGATACCAGCGGTCGCCTGATTCCTTCAGGCGGTTTTCCAGTTCCGGGATCAGTTCGCTGCCGCGCTGCAGGGCCAGCAGCGTTTCGCTGAGCCCGATCAGTCCTGCCGCGTCGTCCGGGTGGAGTTTCCGGGCCCGTTGCAGGCAGGCCAGGGAGCGGTCCAGATCGCTCTGCTCGCGCAGGATGCGCCCGAAATTGAGCAGGAAGGTGAAATTGTCGGGATCGAGGTCGTATGCCCGCTGCAGTGGCGCCAGCGCCGCTTGTCCTTCGCCGCGTTGATGGCGCACCAGACCGAGGAAATGCCAGGCATCGGCAAACCCGGGGTGGCGTTCGGTGAGCTCCAGGTATCCGGCTTGGGCACGCTCCAGCTGCCCCTGTCCGTGCGCAGCGACCGCGCGCCTCATCAGGGTGACGGAGCGGGGTGGCAAGGGAAATCGGGTCGCCGTGGATTCCATGGCAGATAATGATAGCGGGTCGGTCGCGATTGGAGAGGCGCCTTCCCGGTGCGGGGCTATATGGCCGGCTTGGCCTTCAGCGCTTCGACCAACGGGCCAAGGTGGCGCTCGAAATGGTGCCAGCGCCCGATTGAGGTGTTGTACATCGGCTGCCGGACCTGGTAGACGCTGGCCGTCATCACGGTGCGCTTGGTCTTGTGGAACTCAAGGCAACGCGGGTCCCATGGCAGGCCGGCCGCTGCTACCAGCTGCGGCACCTGGGTTTCCGGATCGCTGGCCAGTTCCTCATAGCTGATCTCGGTGATACTGTTTTCTCCTATTTCTCCTAAAACGCGATTCCACTGGGCCACCGAGGCCTGGTGCAGCAGGTAGAAATGCGCCAGGGACTCCTGTGCGTAGGAAAAATGATGTCCCTCTGCGAAGCTGGTTGTGAAACAGGAGAAACAATTATCGCGGGCATCGCGCTTCATGTAGAAGATCGGTGAATCGGGAAAACAGAGATGCAGCAGCACCATGTGCATGTAATTGCTCGGCATCTTGTCCGTGATGTAAGGACGACCATCGGCCGCCCTTGTGAGGACCCGGTCCCAGCCGGTGGCCAGCTCCATCAGGGTGTCGGTATCGATATCACCCAGCCATTTGCCGGTGTTGATCAGCCCGAGGTTGCCGAGCGTGCGCTTGAAAAGGTCGTGCACGTAGCGCATCTCGCCCCCCGGGTTGACCTGGGGATGGCTGGCCAGAATGGTCTCCGTCAGGGTGGTGCCCGAACGCGGCATGCCGCAGACGAAAATCGGTCTGGGAGCCGATCCGCGGTCGCGTTCCGACACCGCCCGATGCCGGGCCAGGAAGTCGGCGTTCATGCTCCCGAACATGTTCCTGGCGTATTCGATATGCATTTCGGCCATGTAGGGTCGCATCCGGCTGAGGTTGCCGTTCGCGGTCGCGTAGGCCTCGAAGGCGCGATCGTATTCCTGCAGCCGTTCCCAGGCCTTGCCGCGGGCCAGATGCAAGGGCCACGCCTGTACGTCGTCCCCGGCCTCACGCGCCGCCCGCTCCAGTTCCTCGGCATAATCGCGGCTCATGTTGCGTTCGCGGGTCGAGGTAATCATGCCCCAGGCGGGGTAATGACGGGGATCCAGTTCCAGCGTGCGCCGTGCCAGCCGGGCGCATTCCTCGAAATTGCCCTCGAGGGCCGCCAGATTCGCCAGGCCGTAATGCGCGCCGGCGCTATTGGGAGCGATGCGCAGCGTGTGCTCCATTTCCCGGCGTGCTATGTCGTACCGCATGTCCTTGCGCGCGCACTCGGCCCTTTGCAGGTGAGGCGTGACTTCGTCGGCGGGCGCGAGGGAGGCGGCTTCGGCAAAAGCCTGCAATGCGCCGGGGCGGTCGCCGCTCTGATCCAGGCACTGCCCCAGCAGGGACCAGAGATGCCAACTGCGGCCGGCTTGTTCGAGCCGCGCGCGGAGTTCCGGGATCAGTTCGTCGCCCCGTTGCAGGGCGATCATCGTTTCGGCCAGCCCGACCAGGCCCGGCGCCGCGTCGGGCTGCAATTGATGCGCCTGGTCGAAGCATTCCAGGGCCCGATTCAGGTCGCCCTGTTCGCGCAGGATGCGCCCGAAATTGAGCAGGAAGATGAAGTTGTCGGGATCCAGCGCGTGGGCGCGTTGCAGAGGCTCGAGCGCAGCGTCGCCCCCGCCGCGTTGGTGAATCACCAGGCCGAGGTAATGCCAGGCGTCTGAGAAGTCGGGATGCCGTTCCGCTAATTCCCGGTAGCTGTTTTCGGCGAGTTGCAGGTCGCCGCGTCCGTGAGCCGCAACTGCCCGCTGCATCACCGCGACCGACTGGGGAGGGAGTGGGTAGGAGGGGTGGGGTGGGTTCATGGGGGCGCATCATACCGGAGTCGTCGCCTGCATGACAGGTTTCCCGTCGTTTAGGGGCCGGCACGACGGAGACGCGTATCGGGAGCGACTAAGTCCGTTCCGTTGTTGTGAATTTGCAACAAAGCGCCGGTTTGACCGGGGCAGAATCCTTCTCTCGATTGCAATGCCTGAATCTGCGGACTTTCGGGGGTGTGATGAATACGCAACAAAAGACTTGCAAAAGCTGCTGGTTGTGCTAGGATTCAATTACCACCCGACGTGGGGTCCTGTGCGTATGACCGCACTGCAGCCCTGCAAGGGGTGGGCGGCACTTCGGTGCCGGGATAGTTTGGCCAATCCTCTACCTCTTAGCTGGGAGGCTTTTAATGAGTACAGAAGCTTTGCTTAGACAGGCTGTGCGCGGCGCTCTTGCCGTAGGTGCAGCTGGCTCTATGGTCGGGGCAGGCGCAGCGCTTGCCCAGACGGCGCCGGCAGCGGGAACCGCTGGCGGCACCACCAAGCTGAGTAATATCGTCGTTACGGGTTCGCATATTCCGCAAACCGCTGTCGCGTCGTCTCAGCCTGTTCTTACCATCAACCGTCAACAGATCGAAAACACCGGTCTGCCCACGGTTGGCGACATCCTCCAGAACCTGAGCACGTCAGGTGCCGCTCTGAACACCTTGTACAACAATGGTGGTACCGGCGCCGTGCTCGAAAACCTGCATAACCTCGGATCGCAGCGAGTGCTGATCCTGGTCAACGGCCAGCGTTGGACTCCGACGCTGTACGGCGCCGTGGACTTGTCCACGATTCCGTCCGCGGTCATCGACCAGATTCAGGTCCTGCTGAACGGCGCTTCGGCCGTGTACGGTTCCGACGCCATTGCCGGTGTTATCAACATCATCACCCGCAAGGACTACAACGGTGCCACGGCGTCCGCCTATTTCGGCGAGTACGACGGCCATGGCGGCGGCCTCAGTGGTGGCGGCGGCTGGGACGGAAGAACCCAGCGCTACAGCTTCACTGTGGGCACCTCGGGCGATCGTTCCAGCGTGTTGTTCTCGGCGGGCTACTACGAGCAGAATGCCGTATGGGCCGCCAACCGCAACATCTCGAAGGAGCCCTACCTGAACGGCGGCAGCACCTACGGCAGTTCCAACACGCCGTACGGCCGTTACCTCGTTCTGGGTATCCCGTTGGCCGGCCAGGCCACCAATCCGGGTTTCCCGGGCTGTAACAGCTACACCTCAGGGACCTGGGTCTGTGATACGTCCGGTCCGTTCGGTGCGCCTGTCAATGGCCATACCATCCACGGATGGACGGGATCCGACCATTACAACTATGCGCCCCTGAACTACTACCTCACGCCGTCCGAGCGCTGGTACACGTTCACCCAGGGCCACTATGACCTGACCGACAACGTCACGTTCAATTTCATGTCGACTTACCAGCGGCGTAACTCGCACCAGGTGCTGGCCCCGAACCCGTGGGCCCTCGGCCTGTACGGCTACACCGCCAACGGCCTGCCGATCGGCGTGTCGAATACCAACATCTACAACCCGTACGGGATGGATCTGGTACCGGCGTATCCGTCCAGCACCTCGCTCTACAATGCCTGGTGTTCCAAGTACGGCACCGGTGGCGGCGGCACCTGCGGAAACTCCGCGTCCCTGCTGCTCATCGGTTGGCGTCCGCTGACGGCCGGCGTGCGTGATTTCAACCAGAACCTGAATACCTTCTACCTGAACACCGGCTTCACCGGCTACTTCCAGGTGGCGGGCAACGAGTGGAACTGGTACTCGAACTACATCTTCGGCACCAGCGACAACACCCAGATCACGAAGGGTCTGGCGGATACCTCACGCATGCAGGCGGCCCTGGGGCCGAACAGCGCGTGCCAGAGCCTGCCGGGCTGCGTGCCGCTGGACATGTTCCACAGCACCTTCAACCAGACTCCTGACCAGATCAACTACGTGAGCTTCACGGCGCACGATGTGACCGATCTGACCATGCGTGACTACAACGCGGGTCTTGCGGGCAGCTTCTGGAACAGCTGGTATGCGGGCCCCTGGAACTTTGCGGCCGGTTACGAGTACGATGTGCTGGACGGCTTTTCGTCTCCCGATCCGCTGATCTCCGAAGGCAACACGGTCGGCAACGTGACCCAGCCGACGACCGGGCGTGAAAACACCAATGCCCAGTACGTCGAGTTGAACATCCCGTTCGCTTCCAACGCGCCGTTTGCCAAGGAGCTCAGCCTTGACTTGGCGAACCGCTGGTCGCAGTTCAAGTGGGGCGGTATCGGCACCAGCCTGCAGGGTGGCAACCTTGTGACGACCAGTGCCAGTGGTCGGGCGCATGCCTCCACCGGACGTGCCACGATCAAGTGGCGGCCGATCAGCCAGTTGCTGTTCCGTGCGTCCTGGTCGCAGGGCTTCCGCGTGCCGTCGCTGTCGGAGTTGTTCTTCGGCGCGAGCGACAGCTATCCGGGTGCCATCGATCCCTGTGCCCCGACCTTCGGCGGTACGGGCGGTTCGAATTGCCCGGCTGGCGGTCATACTCAGCCGAACGCCCAGATCAAGAGTACGGTCGGCGGCAACGTCGCGCTGAACCCCGAGCAGTCGCTCAGCCGTAGTGCGGGCTTCGTGTACAGCCCGACCTGGGCCGAGGGCCTCGATCTGTCCTTGGACTACTACAAGGTGGAAGTCGACGGCTATGTCAGCCGACACAGAGCCCAGTACTACCTGGACAGCTGCTATGCCCCGCAGAATGGGCAGCCGCCTTCGGGTTGTAATCACATCATCGTGCATGGCAACAGCGTGTACGACGTGATTACGCTGAATGACAACCTGGGTAGCATCACCGTGAGGGGGTGGGACCTCGGACTGCGCTACAAGTTGCCGACGACCGCGATTGGTGACTTCACCATCAACGGTTCCATCAACTTCGCCCAGAGCGATGTCACTTGCAGCACGAGTGGTTGCGGCGAGAACGCCGGTAGTTCGGGCAGCTTCGGCGCCGAGCCCAAGCACAAGATGAACCTGGGTCTCGACTGGAACTACGGTCCTTGGGCCGCGGTGTGGAATGTAACCCTGATCGGTCCCGTATGGGAGAACTGCGGTATAGCGCCGTTCGCGGTCCAGGGTACGCCAGGCGCCGATCCGAACCTCGGAAACTGGTGTTCCAACCCCGAGAAGTACGTTAATGGACAGCAAGTGGGTCAGAACCACCTGGGTACCGTGGTCTACCACGACTTGAATGCGTCCTACACTGTTTCGTCCTGGAACACGACGTTTACGCTCGGTATCAACAACCTGTTCAACAAGGCGCCGCCGGTTGCGCGCACCGCCTTCGCCAACAGCACGTTGCCGATGTACCGTCTGCCGGGACGCTTCTTCTACGGCCGGGTCACCGTCAACTTCTAAGTTGCGGCTGATTCGGGCTACGTAACCCGGGGCCCGCGACTCGCAAGAGTCGCGGGCCTTTTTTATCGGGTATCGCTTGTTCTCAGGAGAGGGCGTGCACGGCCGATGTCATCACGCCCGGGCCAGAAAGGCGGGGAGAGGTGTCGGTCCGCGGGTTTTGAAGGGGATCGCCGTGGATCGCCGGGTGAAGGGATCAATCAGGCCAGGGGGCGTTCCCGGATCCAGAGGGATGCGAGCCATTTGCTGCCGGCGAGTACCGATTCCCCCGTGTGCTGGGACAGCGTGGCGGGAGTGCCGGCCGCATCGACGTTGAAGAACACCAGAACCTGCCCTTGCCGTGCCGGAACCCGGATATCGAGGCGAGGGAAGTAGGTTGCTCCACCGGCTTTCGGGGTATTGAGATAGCCCAGGACCGTGACTACCCGGTCACCCGCGTGCCTCAGCGGGTCACGGGCCAGGCTTCCACTGCCGAGCCAATCATAGTGCGGTTTGTATTCCTGGCCGGGCTCGTAGCACAGCACGGCGAGCGGCTCAGCCCTGTTTGATTCGGCTTTTGCCGCCGCCGCCATGCGTTCGGCAATGCGCAGGTCGAAAATCCCGGGCAGTGAAGGGTCGAGGCAGGCCGTGCGTCCGGTACGTATCGGGTCGTCTATCGCCTGTCCGCTGCGCGGATCATAAACGCGTGAAGGAGCGAGCGAAGCGGTTGCATGCAGTTGCAGCCAGGTGCATTCCAGAGGGCTCAGCAACGCCTCATGGAGCCATATGGCGGGATCCTCCGAAAGTCGCCGGGTTGCATCGGGCGAAGCCGGAGTAGCCCAGTCGGACAGTGGCTCTGCTTCGTCGGCCGTCTTGTACCTGCTGGCTTCGCATGTCTCCAGCAAGTCCATCCTGCGGGCCCGTGACAACCAGGCGGTGACCTGGCCCTGTGCCGTTTCATCCCTGTTCTCGCCCCAGGCCAGGGCCATTTCGATCTGCGCCGATGTATCGCCCGCTCCGGCGGCTGCCGTCAGATCCTCCAGAGCTGTCGGCCGTGACCGCTCTCCGCCGATGCCGGCATAGCGCCAGCGGGCACGCAAGCGCCGGGCTTCGGGCGTCGGTGTGTCCGCTGTTTCCAGTCGTTTGCGAATTTCCCGCACATCACCGGGCACCCGACCATGGATGACGGCGTCGGTCAGTGCCACCAGGGCCTCACTGCTGCCGGCATCGCAAGCCTGGCGCAGCCGAGTGCCGGCCCGTACCGTAAATCCGCGCGAGAAGTCGGTCCGCGCCGCTTCGAGCAGCTCGTCGGCATTCACGGCGAGTTGGCCTCGCGGCGCAGGCGGAGGCCGGGTTCGTCTACGGCCTGTCCCGCTTCGCGGACCCAGGCATTGAATGCTACCGTAATACGTTCGTCCCGTCCCCAGAAGGGAGTGACTTCGTGCAGGAGCCAGGACGGGAAAAGCAGTAGCTGGCCCGCTTGCAGTTGATAGGCGAGGTGTCCGGTTGCGAAGGGGGGCTGCAGATGTGCGTTTCCGGGGTCGAGATACATGCTCGCATTGATGCGGGAGTCTTCGAAACGCAACGCTCCGTTGTTGGCGAGGCCTTCGACCTCTTCGCCGGGGCTGACGCAATACACGCCCGACCAGGAAGCCATGGGGTGGTTGTGGTTCCCGGTGTAACCACCGTGCCGGGTGATATGAAACCAGCTGTGGTGGTAGATGCGCAGGTTGCGCATTTCTTCTGCGGAATAGTGGTTCAGGCGCATGATCAGGGTGCCGAGTGCGTTCAGGCAGTGTTGGGCGAGCTGGGCTATGATGGGATCCTCGCGGTAGAACAACGAAAAATCGCTTTCGTAAACGGCGTGTTTATCGACGGGGGTCGGCACGCTGGAACGTTCGCCTTCGTCCTGCTCCCAGGCCAGGAAGCGTTCGCGGAGTGCCGGGTTGAGCTGCGCGGCTTGCGGCAGCGTCATCTCGGCGATGGGGACGGCGAAACGCGGATGAATGGTGGGTGTCGGCATGGCGCTATGATTGGAGAAGCTATGCTATTTTGACGCTTGGCGATGATTGGAGCAAGTCGGTGATGAACCAGCAGATACGGGTGAGGCAGGGGAGCATAGACGGCCGACCGGCCATGGTGCTGGACGGGCTTATGCCGGTGCCCGAGGCGACGCAATTGTTCCAGTATCTCAATAACAGCCCCTTTTCCCACACCGAATTTGCACGTCACGATACCCAGGCCTTCAGGCACTGGGTCTGTAATTTCGAACTCGATGCCTGCCGGCGCATGCCGCTTTACCGCTACACGATGGATGCGATCGCCCGTCACATGCCGGAGCGGGGGCCGCACCGGTGCTACCGCGCATACTGCAACCTGTGCGGCTACGGCGACATGCTGTTCACCCATACCGACAGTGAACCCGACGTGGCCGACCTGACGGCCCTGTGGTACATCGCCCCGCGCTGGGATGTGGAGTGGGGCGGGGAAACCCTGTTGTTCAACAGCGATGGCGACGCCGAGTTCGTGGTGAGCCCGCGTCCCGGCCGTCTGTTGCTGTTCGACGCGCGAATCCGCCATGCGGGTCGTCCTCCCAATCGTGTATGCGTGCTGCCCCGGTTGACGTTTGCGCTGAAGCTGGAGCAGGAGCAGAAGCAGGAGACTATGCAGTAGACCGGGCGGTGGGGGTCGGCGCTATCTTGCGCAAGGCGGCCTGGTTGATACGGTCGAGTTTGGCATTGAAGCTGTCATAGGCGGCCAACGCGGTGGACAGGTAGAGTTTTTCCGCTTCGCTCAAGTCGGGATGCCAGATTTCGAAAATCAGAACTGCCCGCGGCTTGTCGCTGCGGTTCCAGGCTTCATGTTCGAAGCTGTCGTCGAAAATCAGGCATTTCCCGGGCGTCCAGTTCCGGGTCTGGTCGCCGACCCGGATTGCGCATCCGTCGGGAATGATGAGCGGCAGATGAACTGCCAGCTTGTAGTTGGCGATTCCGTAGTGTGGCGGAATATGCGTGCCGGGCTTCAGGATGGAGAAGAATGCTTCCGGGGCCTGCTGCTGCAACTGCACCAGAGGCAGCGACTCTATGGCCTCGGTCGTGTGTGGGCAACGCTCGCAATGCCCGGTCACTCGCCGGCCGGCCTGGTACAAGTGATAAGAGCTCCATTTCGGGGAGTGATTGAGCTCCCGCCATTGTGCTTCGTGCCCGATCGGGATGTCCACGTAGGGTTGCAGATCCGCCGGATTCCCGAGTACGGCCTGTAATTCCCTGCGGATGTCGTCGGCGGCTTCCTCCAGTGAGTGCAGGAACGGGAATTCTTCGCGTTCGAAGAAGGGGCGGGCCTCGAGTCCCGGGCAATAGCTGAATGCAGGCCGTTGCAGTGGGTCCGCGTAAACGGGTGAATCGGCGTGCGTAATGTGCTGGAGGGCGGCGATGACGTTCTCGAGCGCTTCCCGGCCGTTGCGGCGCACTATTGAAGCCACTGCCGTATTGATCGCTTCTTCCCGCGCCGCGATCAGTGTTTTCGCGGCTCTCAGGATCACGTGCTGCGCTTGGGGCGCATTTCGGCTGGCCTGCGCCAGCAGCGACAGATTGCCTCCGAGGTCGGCCGCACGTTTATAGGACGCTATGGCCTCTTCGTTGCGGCCGAGGGCCTGTAATACGTCGCCACGCTGGATCCAGTGCGCGGGGAGATCGGGCT
>Ga0102952_1000290_pt1 | contig 20939 bp, 11 predicted proteins | sample SalPon2A_C_D1_MG_FD_78506 | JGI IMG/M metagenome (GOLD analysis project Ga0102952, IMG submission 78506) | Soil microbial communities from South San Francisco under conditions of wetland restoration - Salt Pond MetaG R2A_C_D1_MG | ecosystem: Environmental > Terrestrial > Soil > Wetlands | place... | reverse complement strand
GCTGCCGTCGGGCGCGAAGCCGTAGCGCCACGCGGCCTGGGGATTGCGCGCCGCCTGGATCACCGCGATCCCGCGGCGGGCGGCGTCGCGCAGCACGCGGTGGCCGGAGAAGGCCGCCGCCTCGCCGATCGCCAGGGTCGCGATCGCGTGCTCGTAGACCTGGCTCGGGCCGCTCGAGCGACCGAAGCGCCCGCTGTCGGCGTCCTGCTCTCCCAGGAGCCAGACGATGCCGCGCTGGACCTGGCGCTGGTGGGGGCCCGCCACCGTCGTGTCGCCGTTGCCGAGGAAGGCCAGTAGCGCCAGCGCGCTGACGCCGACGTCGAGCCCGTACGAGCCGGGGCCCTCGCAGCGCGGCTCGCTCGCGCAGCGCATCCAGAAGCCGCCGGGGCTCCAGGAGCCGTCCTCCTCCTGATGGCGCGCCAGCCAGTCCAGCGCCGCGTCCAGCGCCGCGCCCGTCCCGGCGCCCAGCTCGGGGCGCCGCTCGGCGAGGCGGCCGGCCAGCGGCCCGAGGTCCAGCGCGCCGTCGAAGCCGCCGCCCTGGAAGGGCGGGTGCAGGTGCTCCAGCGCGGGGCGGCCGTCGACCCGCTCCAGCGCCGCCAGGCGATCCGCGTAGTCGAAGCTCGCGTAGTCCGGATCGCGCGCGAGCAGCGTCCAGAAGGAGGTCCAGCGCAGCACCGTCAGCCGGTTGGCCGCGACGTCGGCGGGAGCGTTGCCGGAGTGCCAGGCGAACGCCGCGCCGCCGGCACCGGCGGCGAGCTCGCCGACCAGGCGCTCGCCGGTCGCCGCGCCCTGGGGATCGGCCAGGTCCAGGGCGAGCAGCTCGGCCAGCGCCTTCGCCGGCTCCACCTCGGCGCCGAGCAACAGCACCGCGTCGGGCAGGACGTCGCCGGGCTCGCCCTCGCTCGGCAGCGCGGCCAGGCGCCGGGCCTGCGCTAGGTCGAGGTCGTCCCGGCGCTCGCCGTCCGCGTACACGCCGGTGATCCAGCTCGGATCGATGGTGCCGTCGGGGTGGCGGAAGACCCAGGGACCCTGGAGGCGGCCGGCGAGCAGGTCCCCCTCGGCCAGGGTCACGCCGTTGGGCCAGTTGAAGATCCAGTGGCCGGAGCGCACCCCGTCCTTGAGCTCGCCGCGCGCGTACGTCCCGCCGTCCGGCCGGGTGCAGGACGTGACGGTGAACTCGCCGCTGCGCTCCTCGTCGACGGTGCCGTCCTCGTGGCGGAAGTCCCAGGGGCCGACCCGGAACCCGTCCTCGTAGCGGCCCTTCGACTCGATGCGCTCGTTCGCGTGGTAGGTGCGCCAGGTCGCCGTCGCCAGGCCGTGCTCGAACCGTCCGCGGACGCGCGGGACGGCCTTGGTGTCGTCCCACCATTCCTTGTAGCCGCCGTGGTTGATCGCTTCGCCGTGGGGGCCGCGCTCGATCTCGCGTTCGACGTAGGTGCCGTCGGGCAGGGTCTCGGTCAGGACCTCGGGCGCGACGTTGGCGGGGGGCAGGACGAGCATCAGCAGGGCAAGCAGCTGCATCGCGAATCTCCGGATGGTGGGTGGGTCACTCCTCGGGGTGGACCTGGGCGGGGGGGGCGGGGGACTTGGCGGGGTCTTCGAGGCCCGAGATCGCGGCGTCCGCCGCCGCCACCGGGACCGGCGGCGTGGCAGGGGCCGTGGGCGGGGTCCCCTCCTCGTCCTGAGCGTTGCGCAGCACCTCGGCGGCGTCCTCCTCGACGGTCTCCTCGGTGTCGCGGCCGTACCCGATCGCCGGCGCGTGCGGGGCGTCGAACTCCGGGGGCGCCTCGTGCAGCACCCAGGTCGGCATCATGGTGCTGGCGAAGGCGTACACGATCAGCGCCCCGAAGAGGTAGCTCGGCAGCGCGAAGCTCGGCTGGTCGCGCAGGATCTGCGCCAGCACCAGCGTGAAGATCAAGGTCGGCAGCATGGCCACGCCCACGCGCACGCCGCTCTCCAGCTCCTCGCCGACGGCGAGCTTGCGGTGCAGCGCCACCACGCCGATGCGCAGCGGGACGGCGATCGCCACCAGGGCCAGGCCGGCGAGCAGCGCGTCCACTCCGAAGTCCGCGGCGCGCAGCTTCAGGCCGGCGGCGAAGAAGTAGAAGGGCACGAACAGCGAGGCGAAGGACTCCACCGCCTCGAGCATCTTCTCCGAGGCCATCGCCGGGAGGTGGCGACGGAAGCGCTGCGCCGCCATGCCGACGACGAAGGCGCCGACCAGGTAGTAGACGCCGAGCTCCTTGGTCAGGAAGGCGCAGCTGATCGCCACCACGATCAGGAAGGCGAACTCGGACTTGGGCGCGTGGGGGGCGACCCACACGGCGAACATCCTGAACAGCCAGGGCAGGAACAGGATCACCCCCACCAGGATCGCCGCCGAGGCGGCCAGCTGCGGCAGCGAGTCGGACTGCAGCGTCACGAACATCACCCCGAGGGCCAGGATCTCGGTGGAGATCACCGTGGTGCGGATCCAGAAGCGTTCCTTGGGACTGCTCGACAGGCTGTCGAGCGATTCCAGGATGAAGCCCGCGGAAGGCGTCATTACCGCCAGCGCGACCATGAAGCCGGTGCGCGGCGAGAGGTCGAGGGAGGAGCTCAGCACCCAGCCGATCAGCGCCAGCACGAGGAACCCGCCGCCGAGGTGCAGGGCCAGCACGCGCCCGTTCTTCTTGATCACCTCGGTGTCCACCTCGAGTCCGGCGAACAGGAACAGCGAGACGATGCCCAGCGTCGCCAGCAGGTCGATGGCGGAGTCCTGGGGCGTGAAGCCGAAGGCGGTGGTCACCAGCGCGGCCAGGGCGCCGAGGGCGATGGAGGTGATCGCCCGCGGGATCTTGTTGCGCTGCAGGATGCGCGGGATCACGAACAGCCCGAGCAGCAGGACGACGTACGCCCAGGCGGGCAGCTCGAGATGGCCCTCGATCTGCTGGAGCTGTCGCTCGATGGCCTGGGCCTGCGGGGACTGCACCACGCAGGCGAGCCTACTGCCGCCGGTCGGAGACTCAACGCCGTTCTGCCCGGCCCCGGCGGGGACCGCAAAGGCTCCGTTGCGCGGCCGACGGCGAGGTCGCGATGGACCGCGCGCCGCGGTACAACGTCCCGCTCCCGGCCACCCGCGACCACCGAATCCCCGAGCTCATGAACACCCAGCCGAACCGGACCCTGCTGCGCGCCGCCCTCGTCTCCCTCTGCGCCCTGCTCGCCGTGCCGACGGCGCCCGCGGACGAGGGCATGTGGACCTTCGACAACCCGCCGGCCAAGCGGCTGGCCGAGGAGTACGGCTTCGAGGTCAGCCCCGCGTGGCTCGAGCACCTGCAGAAGTCGGCGGTGCGCTTCAACAACGGGGGCTCGGGCTCGCTGGTCTCGTCGGATGGGCTGGTGATGACCAACCACCACGTCGGCCGCGACTTGACGCAGGAGCTCTCCACCGCCGACCGCGACCTGCTCGAGGAGGGTTTCCTGGCGCGCACGCAGGACGGGGAGCTGAAGTGCGCCGACCTCGAGCTCGACGTGCTGTGGTCGATCGAGGACGTGACCGCCCGCGTCAAGGGCGCGGCCGACGGTCTGGAGGGTGCGGCGGCGGAGACCGCCCGGCGGGCGGAGCGCAGCGCCATCGAGGCCGAGGCCCGCGAGCGGACCGGCCTGGCCTGCGAGACGGTGACCCTCTACCAGGGCGGCCGCTACGACCTGTACTCCTACAAGCGCTACACCGACGTGCGTCTGGTGATGGCGCCCGACGCGGCGGCGGCGGCCTTCGGCGGCGACGTCGACAACTTCGAGTACCCGCGCTACTGCCTGGACGTGACCTTCTTCCGCATCTACGAGAACGGCGAGCCGCTGCACCCGGAGCACTACCTGCGCTGGAGCGCCGGCGGCTCGGCGGCGGGCGACCTGGTGTTCGTCGCCGGACACCCCGGGCGGACGCAGCGCCTCGACACGGTCGCGAGCCTCGAGTACCAGCGCGACCTGCGCCTGCCCCTGGTGTTGAACTTCCTGTGGCGCGAGGAGGTCAAGCTGCTGAACTTCTCCGAGCGCAGCGACGAGAACCGGCGCATCGCGGCGGGGGACCTGCTCTCGATCCAGAACAGCCGCAAGGCCTACACCGGCATGCTCGGCGGGCTGCTCGATCCGGAGCTGATGGGGGCCAAGCGCGCGGCGGAGAGCGCGCTGCGGGCCGCGGTGGCCGCCGATCCCGAGATGCAGGCCTCCTGGGGCGACGCCTGGGACGAGGTGGCCGGGGCGCAGGCCGTGGCGGCGGAGCTCTACCCGCGCAGCATCGGCGCGGGCACGCGCGGACTGCGCACCGCCTCGACCCTCTACTCGATGGCCGTGGACATCGTCCGCCTGGCCGACGAGTTGCCCAAGCCCAGCGCCGAGCGCCTGCGCGAGTACCGGGACACCGGGCTGGACACGCTCTACCTGCACCTCTACTCGCCGGCGCCGATCCACGACGCGCTGGAGATCCGCCACTTGGCCGACGGCCTCTCGTTGATGGCCGAGTCCTTCGGCGGCGACGATCCGCAGGTGGTGCGCGCGCTGGCCGGGCGGGCGCCCGGGGCGCGGGCCGCGGAGTGCGTCGGCGGCACGAAGCTGGGGGACATCGCCGAGCGCAAGCGCCTGGTCGAGGGCGGCGCGGAGGCGATCGCGGCGAGCACCGATCCGATGATCCTGCTGGCGCGTTCGCTGGAGGGCGACGGCCGCGCGCTGCGCAAGCGCCTGGAGGACGAGGTGAGCAGCGTGGAGACCGAGGCCTACGCCAAGATCGCCGCGGCGAAGTTCGCCATCGAAGGGGACTCGGTCTACCCGGACGCGACGTTCACCCTGCGGCTGGCCTACGGCGCGGTCCGCGGCTGGCAGGAGAACGGCGAGGAGATCCCCGCCTACACGCACCTGAGCGGGCTCTTCGAGCGCGAGGTCGAGCGCCACGCCGAGCCGCCCTTCGCGCTGCGCGAAGCGTGGCACGACGCCCAGCCGAAGATCGACGGCGACACGCCCTACAACTTCGTCTTCGACGCCGACATCATCGGCGGCAACTCGGGCAGCCCGGTCGTCAACCGCGGCGGCGAGGTGGTCGGCCTGGTGTTCGACGGCAACATCCACAGCCTGGTCTACAACTACGCCTTCACCGACGACGTCGCCCGGGCGGTGGCCGTCGACTCCCGCGGAATCCTGGAAGCGCTGCGCCGCGTCTGGCACGCCGACGCACTCGTCGGAGAGCTGACCCGGGACACGGCGACGCGCTGAGGCGCGGATCGGGAGCGGGCGGGGCAGGGGGCCCCGCGGAGCCGCGGCCCCCGCTTCCCGGGTTCGGGTTCGGTTCGGGATCAACCCTGGGCCCGCGGCGGGCCCGAGTCCTCAAGGGAAGGCCGGCCCCGGTCGAAGAACCTCGGCCGCCCCCCGGCCGGGGGCCGCCGCCGGAGATCCCTCGCCGTGCCCCAGGAAGTCGAACCCCATTTCCCCCGCCCCGTGGTCCTCGTGGTCGGAGACCACGGCCGCGACCCCGATCGCCTGCGCGCCGCGCTCGGCGAGCGTGACCTGGAGCCGGCGTTCGCGCGGGACCTCCGGGAGGCCGGCACCCAGACCCGCCGCCGGACACCGGTGGCCGTGCTGTTGTTCGGCACCGGGGATCCGGGAGCGGCCCGCGCCTGCGTCACCTTGCGCGATCCGGGAGGCTTCGAGGGCGCGGTGATCCTCGCGGCGGTGCGCGCCGACGACGAGGCCGAGCTCGAGCGCCTGTACGCGGCGGGAGCCACCGGCGTCTTCGACATCGAGGCGTCCGACGCTTTCGTCGCCCACACGCTGGCCTTCGCCCTGCGCGGGGACGTCGATCCGTCGGTGCTGGCCGGCCCGGCGGCCAAGATCGCCGAGCGCCTCGCCGGCCTGCAGGGCGCACCCGCGTTCCGCAAGCGCGTCGAGGCCGCCATGGCCCAGGCCCGCGTCGACGGCAGCTGCATCGCCGTCCTGCGGGTCGATGTCGATCGCTTCCAGGAACTCGCCGCCGGGATCGAGTACCGGGCGGCCGGCGCGCTGTTGCTCGCCGTTGCCGAGCGCATCGGACGCGGCCTGCGGGGCAGTGACACGCTGATGAACTCCATCCACGACCGCGCACCGAGCATGACGCGCGCCGAGGGCGGTGGGTTCTCGATCCTGCTCGAGGGGCTCGAACGCCCGGAGGTGGCGGCCAAGGTGGCGCAGCGGCTGCTCGACGTGATCGCCGAACCGTTCGAACTCGGGGGCGAGGAGCTCGCCGTCTCCGCCAACGTGGGCATCGCCGCCTTCCCGCGCGCGGCCAAGAACGCCCAGGACCTGATCCACTGCGCCGAGGCGGCGATGCACAGCGCCCGGCAGCAGGGCCGCGACACGCTGCGCTTCTACGACGCGGAGATGAACTCCAAGGTGTTCGAGCGCCTGACCCTGGAGTCCAACCTGCGTCACGCGCTGGAGCGCGACGAGCTGGTCGTCTACTACCAGCCGCGAGTCGAGATCACCAGCGGCCGGCTGCTGAGCTTCGAGGCCCTGGTCCGCTGGCGGCACCCCGAGCTGGGGCTGGTCTCGCCGGCGCAGTTCATCCCGCTGGCCGAGGAGACCGGCTTGATCGTGCCCATCGGCGAGTGGGTGCTCGCGACCGCCTGCCGGCAGAACCGCGAGTGGCAGAACGGCGGACTCCCGGCGGTGAGCGTCTCGGTCAACCTGTCCTCGGTGCAGTTCCGCAAGCCGGACCTCTACGACACCGTGGTGCGCGTGCTGGGCGAGTCGGGACTCGACCCGATGTGGCTCGAGCTGGAGCTGACCGAGAGCCTGTTGATGCAGAACGCGGATTCCGTGGTCGACACGCTGAAGCGCTTCCGCAGCGCCGGCATCCAGCTCTCGATCGACGACTTCGGCACCGGCTACTCCTCGCTGTCCTACCTGAAGCGCTTCCCGATCGACACGCTGAAGATCGACCGCGAGTTCATCCGCGAGGTGACGACCAACGCCGACGACGCCGCGCTGGCGACCTCGATCATCCTGATGGGGCGCAGCCTGAAGCTGCGCGTGGTCGCCGAGGGCGTCGAGACCGAGAGCCAGCTCTCGTTCCTGCGGATCATGCAGTGCGACGAGGCGCAGGGCTTCCTGTACAGCCCGCCGGTCCCCGCGGCCGAGGCCACGGCGATGCTGCGCGAGGGGCTGGTCCGGCCGGACGCGGCCTGATCAGGACGCGGCCGGAACGGCGGCGCCGATCGTCACCGTGACCCGCGTGCCCGCGGCGGAGGTCTGGATCTCGAACTCGCCGCCCAGGGCGTGCGTCAGGCGCTTGCAGAGGCTCAGGCCCAGGCCCGCCCCGTCGCGCGGATCCGAGGATCCGCGCTGGTGGCAGAAGCTCTGGAACAGGTGGGCGCGCTCCTCGGCGGACAGTCCCGGGCCCGTGTCGATGACCACGAACCGCGCCCGGTCGGGGGCCGCGGGGTCGGCGTCGACCTCGACCTGCACGCCGCCCGCCTCGGTGTAGGTGACGGCGTTGGCGACCAGGTGGTCGAGCACGCGTCCGAGGCGCTCGGCGTCGCCGGCGATGCGCTCCGGTGTGTCGGCGCCGCAGCTCAGGGTGAGCTCCAGGCCCTGCTCCCCGGCGCGGTCGCGGTGCCGCGCGCAGGTCCGCTCGGCGATCGCCGCCGGCGAGCAGACCTCGGCGGCGACGTCCAGGGTGCCGGCCTCGATCTCCGCCAGGTCGAGCACGTCCTGCAGCGTGGAAGCCAGCCGCCCGCCGTCCGCGCACAGCCGCTCCACGACCTCCGCCCAGGCTTCCTCCTGCACGTCGAGCGCGCGGATCGCCGCCGCGTCGCCGATCAGCTCGGAGATCGGATCGAGCACGCCGCCGGCGACGCTGGTCAGGAAGTCCGCGTGCGCGGTCGCGGCGGCCTCGGCCGAGGTCTTCGCCAGCTCGAGCGCCTGGTTGACCGTCTCCAGCGAGGACGCGTAGGACCGGGCCTCGGCCTCGGCGCGCAGCACGGCCTCCAGTTCCTCGCGGGCGCGGCGCTCCGCGTTCCACTTCTCGGTCATCGCCAGCGCGAGCTGCGAGACCTCGATCGCGTCGAAGGGCTTCTTGAGGATCAGCAACCGGTCGGTCCGCCCGAGGCGGGCGACCATCTCGCTCCAGGTGTAGTCGGCGAAGGCCGTGCAGATCACCACCTGCAGGTCCGGCGCGACGTCCCACAACCGGCGAATCGTCTCCACCCCGTCCCAGCCCGGCGGCATGCGCATGTCGACGAAGGCCAGCGCGAAGGGCTCCCCGGCCGCGGTGGCGGCGCGCACGCGCTCCAGCGCTTCCTGACCCTGCAGGGCGGACTCCAGCTGGAACTCCACGGTCGGGACGTCGGCGGGCGCGGCCTCCGCGGCCTCGTCCCCGAACAGCGCATCCTCGGCATCGCGCAGCCCGGCTTCCTCCGCGGAGGAATCGGCCACGAGGATCTTGCGGAAGTCGCGGTGGATGTCCTCGTTGTCGTCGATCAGCAGAATGCGGCGGTTGTCTTGGTTCTTCATTGGTCAGCGGACCTGCGGTGCGGGCTCTAGAGGGATTTCGAGCACGAAGGTGGCACCTCGTTCGTGCCCGTCGGAGCGGACGGTGAGCGAGCCGTGCATTTCGGTGGCGGCGTTGGCCGCGGTGTGCAGCCCGAAGCCGTGCCCGTCGGCCTTGGTCGTGAAGCCGTGGTGGAACACGCGGGCCAGGTTCTCGGCCGGGATGCCGATGCCGTTGTCCTCGACCTCGATCACGGCGCGCCCCAGGCGCTCGTCGACGCGGGTGCGCAACACGAGCCGGGGCATGGTGGTGGTGCCGGCCTCCATGGCCTGGCGGGCGTTGCCGATCAAGTTGACGAGGATCTCGGCGAGCTTGTGGCGATCGGCGAGCACCGGCGGCAGCTCGGCGAACTCGCACTCCACGTGGATGCGCGTGCCCTCGTGCTTGGCCTGGCTGGACAGCGCCAGCGCGGTCTCCAGCGCCTCGGCCAGGTCGACGCGCTCGCGCAGGTCGTTGTTGCCGGCGAAGGCTTGCTGGGAGTCCACCAGCCGGCGGATGTGCTCGATGCCGGTGTTGAGCGCCTCCAGCTCCTCGATGACGCCCGACTGATCGAGCTCCATCATCCGCGTGACCTCCCCGAGGTAGGGCGCGACGTGCTTGCCCTTGGGGTCCTTGGCGATGAACTCGCCGAGGGCATCGCCCTGCTTCTCGACCATGTCCGCCAGGCGCCGCAGCTTCCCCAGCTTCGAGCTCTTGACGCGCTCGGAGACGAGGGTGGCGGACACGTTGACGCTGTTCAGCACGTTGCCCACGTTGTGCAGGATGCCGGTCGCGATCTCCGACATGCCGGCGGTGCGTGCCGCCCGCACGACCGCGGCTCGAGACTCCGCGAGCTTCTGCATCATGCGGTCGAACTCGGTGCCCAGCGTGCCGATCTCGTCGCTGCGGTCGAGGTTCAGCCGCGCGTCGGAATCGTCGGTCTTGCCGATCTCAACGGCGTGCCTGGTCAGGCGTTCCAGGGGCGCGACGACCGCGCGTTGCAGCGCGGTCAAGAGCACCAGCAACAGCAGGCAGCCGGAGCCGAGGGTCGAGAGCAGCGAGTAGCGCACCGACTCCGCTCCGCGGGCGCTGATGTTCCGCGCGACGTTGGCGCGCAACACCAGCGCCGGCCGCGCGTCGATGTCCGGAAAGGTCCCGTAGACCCACAGCAGGTCGTCGTCGCGCTCGCGCAGCACGGCGCCGCCCGAGGCGGTGATCTCGTCCACCAGCTCGGGATCGCCCGTCTCGCGCCGCAGGCCGTCCAGGGTCCAGCGGTCGAAGTCGACCGCGGTGCGCTCGCCGAGCTCGGCGACCAGCCGGTCGGACAGCAGCCGCCCCAGGATCACCGTGCCCCGCACGGGGCCCTCGCCGGCGCTGGTCAGGATCGGCCGGCAGGAGACCAACAGCGGTCCGGCCTCGGTGACCACCAGTCCGGAGATCGTGCCGCGCAGGGCGCGCTCCCCGGTCCGCGGGTCGAGCACTTCGCCGCGCGGCACGTCGCAGTCCACGAGGAACGGATGGTTGGGCGCCAGACTCTCCCGCGGCAGATCGCGCAGCGACAGGTCGCGGTCCGCGGCGACGTCGTGGATGCGCCCCCAGACGACGCGACCGGTGGGATCGCAGATGTAGAGCAGGTCGATGTTGCCCGCGGCCAAGGCCGCCGGCCCGAGGTTCGACCGCACGTAGTGCTCGTCGGGGTGCTGGACGAAGTTCCAGGTGTCGTCCCAGGTGGCCCAGTCCCGGCAGCGCACGTCGAGGTGCGCGATCTCGTTCTGCAGCGCGCCGACGATGCGTGCGAGGTCCTCGCGGGCCTCGTCGCGCTCGAGCGCTTCGAAGCTCGGCGAGACCGTGCCGCGCTGGATCGCGTGATCCAGGCCGGCGTACGCCGTGACCACGATGGTCGTGATCAGGACGATCTTCGAGCGGAGGGACATGCTCGGGCTCGTCGGTCGACGAGCAGGGGTCAGGCGGCCTCGTTGCCCACCGCGGTCTCGTCGGTGGAGGGGAGCTCGCGCGGTCCCTCTTCCTCGCTCGCGGGGACCTGACGCAGGTGCCGGGTGGCCTCGTTGATCAGGCGGCACAGCTCGCCCAGCTCGTCCCCCTTGCGCAGCACGCAGCCCTCGCGCTGCTCGCCGCGCAGCACGGCGGCGAGGTAGGTCTCGAAGCGGTGGATCGGCCCGGCGAACCGGTGGGTCATCAGCACGCCGATCACGAAGACCACCGGCAGCAGCAGCCCGAAGGAAGCCAGGAATCCGGCGACCAGCAGGTCGGTCACCTGCTCGAGCAGCAGCGAACCGTCGTGGGGCAGCTCGGCGGCCACCCGGGCGACGATGTTCGTGAACAGGAGGTACTGGAGAGTGAGGGAGAGCGCGCACATCCCCGCGAAGACGAGGACCAGTCGAAGCTGGAGCTTCGGGCGTACGAGCTTCACGCGGCGGGGTTGTTTGGTCATGGCATCGGTGGGGACGCGGCGGTCTCGTGAGGATCGACCCCCGGCGCCGGGCGCCTTGAGGCGCCCCCGCGAATGTCTCGCCCGACCCCGGCGGGGTCCCGCGGCGGGGCCTCGACGCGCCCGCGGGGCGCCGCGCGAGACCCCGGGCCCGTCCCTCCCGCTCGCGGCGGCGCGGAAGCGGAGCCGCCCGACGCCTCACCGCAGGTGGGGCGTCGGGCGGCTCGCGGGGTGATCCCCCGGTCGCGCGGCGGGTGCCCGCTCAGGGCGTGATCGTCACCGGCCAGGCGTTGCTGGTCGAGAGCGCGTTGCCCGCCGCGTCGTAGATCACCAGGGCGTGGTGGAAGGTGCGACCGACGAGCCACTTGGCCGAGGCCAGCCGCGGCGGAGCGAAGGTCGCCGTCGCCCGACCCTGGGCGTCGAGCACGCCGACCGGGGGACGCAGCGGGCCGATCGGGTTGAACGCCAGCGTGAACTTGAAGTAGCGCCCGGGGTTGAGCTCCAGCGGCAGGCCCGCGTAGGTGGTGCCCGGCTCGGTGCCGGAGATCGAGCCCACGAGCTCGTAGGTCGCGCCCGCGAAGGTCGGTCCGGCGTCGATGTGCAGGTCGATCGGCGCGCTGGCCTTGACCGCGAGCAGGTGGCTGTCGGCGCACAGCGCCAGCGTGCGCGGGGAGAGCACCCGCGCGGCGCCGGTTGCGCCGCCGGCCGAGACGTCGCCGGGCACGGCCATCACCAGGTCGGCGGGTCCGTCGGCGTTGATATCGGAGCCGCCGTCGAGCGAGCTGCCCAGCTCGTAGGCGAAACCCTCGCCGTGGATCGTGTACAGCGTCGAGCCGGCCTGGCCGGAGAGCAGCCGCACGCTCCCGGACTTCGAGCCGTTGTCGTCGTCGCCGGGCGCGCCCACGGCGACGTCCCCCTGCGTGTCGAGGTTGACGTCGCCGGCGGCGGCCACCGCCGCTCCGAACAGGTCGCCGGCGGAGTCGCCGGCCCAGTCGTACAGCAGGTTCCCGGTGGCCCCGGAGAAGACCCGCGCGTAGCCCGGGTTGCCGGCCACCGGCTGGGGCGCGCCCACGATCACGTCGGGGACGCCGTCGGCGTCCACGTCGCCGGCACAGGCGACCGCGCGCCCGAAGGCGTCGTTGGCGGTGTGACCGCTCCAGCTCGCCAGCTCCAGCCCCGTCGCTCCGCTGAACACGCGCACGCCGCCGGGATCCGGCGAACCGAGCTGGACCAGGCCCGGGGCGCCGACGATCAACTCCTCGACCGTGTCCCCGTCGAGATCGGGCATCGCGGCGAGCGCGTAGCCGAACAGCTGTTTGGGAGCGGTCGCCTGGAGCGTGCGCAGCGTAGCACCCGTGGCGCCGGAGAAGACGCGCACGGTCCCCGCGGAGAGGCCCTGGTCGTCGGCGTCGAGCGCGCCCACGGCGAAGTCGCCGAAGGTGTCGCCGTCGACGTCCGCGAGCCCGACGACCGACCAGCCGAAGTGATCTCCCGCGGCGTCGCCGGAGAGCGTGCGCAGCGGCGCGCCGTCGAGACCGGAGAACACGGTGACCTCGCCGCGACTGCCCGCGCCGGCCAGCGGCGCGCCGACGATCAGATCGCGGACGCCGTCGCCGTTCACGTCGTCGAGCGCGGCGACCGCGGAGCCGAAACCGTCCCCCGCGGCGGCGCCGTCGAACTCGTGGATCAACATGCCGTTGGTGCCCGAGACCAGGCGCGCGTAGCCGACGCCCACGAAGCCCGCGCGCGAGCCGAGGATCAGGTCGCAGACGCCGTCGCCGTCGACGTCCCCGGCCGCGCGCGAGGCCTGTCCGAAGCCGTCCCCGGCGGCGGCGCCGGGCAGGTTGTAGATCAGCGACTGCGAGAGGGCGGGCGCGCTCGAGGCCACCGCCAAGGCGGCCAGCAGGGCGACGCGGGGGGGCGAGAGCTTCATCGGAGCCTCCATGGGTTTCCAAGCGCCGGCAGAGACACCGGCATCCCGCATCCGAGCCTCCGCGCGCGGGCGGGGCGAAATCCCGCCGAAATCGGGCCCCGGGCTACCGGACCCGCCGCACCAGGCGCAGCACGAGGTCCGCAGGGGCGCCTTCCAGGTCGTCCAGCGGCACGCGCTCCACGCGGCCCCGGTCGGCGAACTCGGTCCCCGGGCGCAACCACCGCGGCAGCGGGGGAGCGGCGCCGGCGGCGGGCACCAGCTCGGCGTCGAGGTAGGTCGGCTCGAGCGCCATGAACGTCGCGTTCGGCACGTGGCGGTCGTGGCCGGGGGAGCGCGGGTCGGTCTCGCGGCGATCGCCGAACGCCTCGCGGTTGACCAGCCCGAAGGGGTCGTGGATTACCAGTCCGGAGTAGTAGCCGACCGCGCCGATCGTGCCGTGGATCAGCGACTCGCCGGGCCGCGTGTGCGCGGCGAGCGCGCGGCCGAGCAGCGTCCAGTCTCGCGCTTGCGTGCGCATCAGCTCCCATTGCTCGTACTCGGTGCGGTAGCGGTTCGCGCTGCCGCGGAACAGCAGCGCCCGGCGCAGGCCCGCCGGCGCGAGTTGCACGCCCCAGACCGCCGGCAAGGAGAGCGCGACCGCCAGTGCGGTCATGCCGAGGCCCGGCGCGGCGCGGCCGAAGAGCAACGCGAGGAAGGGCAGCGCCGGCACCAGGAAGCGCCCCGAGGTCATGAAGTCGCCGCCCACTGCGACGGCGTAGGCCGTCGCGCCGAGGACGACCGTCAGGCAGACCGGGTCGAGCGGGCCGCGCTCGGAGAGCGGCGCGCGCGAGCGCCAGCCGGCGAAGGCCAGGGCGGCGAGGCAGGCGGGGAAGGCGAGCAGGAAGGTGCCGACGTACTTCAGCCCGCGCGCCAGCGTGTCCGCGCCGAACTCGACCTTGACCCGCGCCGTGTTCGGCGACCAGCTGCCGTAGTAGCCGTGCCGCCAGAGCAGCTGGGCGGCGAGCGCGGCCAGGGCCACGGCGCTCGCGGTCGCCGTGGCACGCAGCAGCGACCGCTCGCCGCGAGCGAAGCTCCAAGCGAGCAGCGGTGCCAGCACCAGGGCCACGAACAGCGGCCCGTCGGCGCGCAGCAATACCACGGCCGTCGCTGCGATCGCGGCCCCGACGGGCCGCGGACCGCTCGACGCGGGCCGGGTCAGCCGTTCGCACAGCGCGAACAGCGCCAGCGCGAAGGGCATCGTCGCCAGCCCCGAAGTGGCCCACACCGCAAGCGGCGGCAGGGTCGCCGGGAAGAGCAGAGCCAGCGCGGTGGTCCGGCCGTCGAGCTCGCGCCGCAGCACGCGCGCGAGGCTCCACAGCAGCGCGAGGCCGCACAGCGCCGAGGTGATGCGCGCCACCGCGGGGACGTCGAGCCCCAGGGCCTCGAAGGGCGCCAGCCACAGCACCCACAGCAGGTTGCTGTAGCCCTCGACCGGGGGCAGGCCGGGGTTGTAGAGCAGCCCGTGTCCGGCCGCGAGGTTGCGGGCGAAGCGGAAGGAGATGAACGCGTCGTCGCACAGCCAGTCGAACCGCCAGACGAGCAGCGCGAAGAGAACGGCCGCGACCAGGAACGGGAACAGCGCGCGGCGCGCGGGGGTCGAGGCCGTGCCCATGGGGTCGGCGAAGCTATACAATCCGCTCCATGGAAGGAACCGGCGCCGCGTTCGCCGCCCTGGGCCTCGCGGCGCTCGCCGCGTGCTCGGGAGGCGGTCCCGAAGGCGATGGGGGCCGCGCAGGCCAAGGGCCCAACGTGATCCTGATCACGCTGGACACGGTGCGCTCCGACCACCTGTCGTGCTACGGGCACGAGCTGCCGACGACACCGAACCTCGACGCGCTGGCCGCCGCGGGAACGCGCTTCGAGCACTGCGTCTCCACCGCCGCGCTGACGCCGGTGTCCCACGCGTCGATTCTGACCGGGCTCAATCCCTACCAGCACGGGTTGCGCGTGCTGTACGCCGAGTCTGGCTACCGGCTGCCCGATTCCGTGCCGACGATCGCCACCGTGCTCGGCGCCGCCGGCTGGGACACCGCGGCGGTCCTCAGCGCCTTCCCGGTGTCCGAGCGCTTCGGCCTGAACCAGGGCTTCCGGCACTTCGACAACGGGCTGACTCCGGATGCTGAGGCGCCCGAGGAGGCCGAGTCCCCCGGCGCCGTGCGCCTCGGTCGCCGGCAGCGGCGTTCGGACGCGACGACCGACCAGGCGCTCGCCTGGCTGGCCGGCGTGGACCGGCCGTTCTTCCTGTGGATCCACTACTGGGACGTCCACGATCCGCTGATCGTTCCGCCGCCCGAGTTCGTGCGCGCGGCGCGGCGCACCCTGGGGCGGACCTCCGCCGGACCGCCGAGCCTGTACGACACCGAGCTCAACTTCATCGACGTGCAGATCGGGCGGCTGCTGGCGGCGCTGCGCGAGCGCGGTCTCTACGGGCCGACCTTGATCGTCGTCACCGCGGACCACGGCGAGGGACTCGGCGAGCACGGCTGGCACTCCCACCGCCTGTTGTACGAGGAGCAGATCCACGTGCCCTTGATCGTCAAGCCGGTGGCCGGCTCCGCGTCCGCCGGCGCCCGGGCGCGGCGCGTGATCCCCGAGACCGTGCGCACCATCGACATCGTGCCCACGATCCTCGAGGAGCTCGGCGTCGACGGCCCGCCGGTCGAGGGCCGCAGCCTGTTCCCGCTGCTGCGCGGCGACGCCGACGCGCCGCGACCCGCCTACGCCGACCAGCTCAACAAGTGGGACCTCAAGGCGGACATGCTCGCCCAGCGGCCGGACGACGATCTGCTGCACTGCATGGAGGACGGGAGCGCCAAGCTCATCTACCGCCCCCTGCGACCAGCGGAGAGCGAGCTCTACGACATCGAGCGCGATCCCGACGAAGCGAACAACCTGTACGCCGCGGACGACCCGCGCGCGGTGCGGCTGCTCGACGAGCTGCAGGCCCGCCACCCGTTCGTGCTGCAGCCCTTCCCGGCTACCGCGGCGCCGGACGCCGATGCCGCGGACACCGCCAAGGCCTTGCGCGAGCTGGGCTACCTGGGCGACGGGTGAGCCCGCGGCTCAGGCCTCGGTGATGCGGATCATGCGCTGCAGCGCCAGCCGCGCGTCGTCGACCAGGCGCGCACGCTCGGCTTCCTCGAGGCGATCGAGGGCGCCGGTGATCTCGTCCACCGAATCGCCCGCGAGCACCCGGTTCAGCTCCGGCGGCGTGCCCTTGCGCAACAGGTCGAGCATGCCCGCCAGGTGCGGCGGGTCGTTGCGGCTCATCGTCGCGCAACCGCAGCCCGCGGTCTGGAAGGCGGGGTCGGGTACGTCGGCCAGGTGCATGATGTCGACGCCCCGCAGGCGGCCCTGCTCGCGCGCGTTGCGCACGAAGTGGCCCTCCGTGCCGATGGCGAGCTTGGATCCGGCCGGGGCCGTCATCACCGCGTCCCAGAGGTAGTTCGTCGAACCCTGTCCGTCGGCCGCCTGCACCACCGCGAGGGGCGACTCGGGGTGCACGAGCACGCGCCAGCCGCGCTCCTGCCACCAGCGCACGTGCTCGGGCGTGAACACCGTGTGCACGCCGCAGAACGAGCCCCACAGGATCATCTCCGCGGCGTCGAGCGCGGCGAGCCCCCCGGGCACCACCGCGTCGTCGATCGGGAAGGCGCCGCGGGTGACCTGCGGGTCGGGCAGGTCGAGCACCCGCGAGAGGTCCATGCCGAGCGCCGCGGCGGTGTTGCGGCCCAGGTGCTGGTCGGGGACGAACAGCACGCGCTTTCCCTGCTCGCGCGCCCAGGCGACGATCTTGTGCGCGTTGGAGCTGGTGCACACCGCACCGCCGGTACGCCCGGCCAGCGCCTTGAGGCGGCCCGAGGTGTTCATGTAGGCGACGACCAGCAGGTCGTCGCCGTAGCGCTCGACCAACTGCTCGGCGACCGGCAGCACCATGAAGTCCTTGGCCAGCATCTCCATCGTGCAGCCGGCCTTGGGGTTGGTGATCCACACCGCCTGGTCGGGGTTGGCGAGGATGGCGATGGCCTCGGCCATGAAGTGCACGGCCGACTCGACGATGACCTTCTTCTCCGGGTGCTGCGAGGCCTGCAGCGCGAGCACGTAGCTGTCGGCGACGCTGCCGCCGTAGCGCTCGACGAGTTTGACGATCTCGCCGCCCATGTAGAAGTGCGCCACCATCAGCAGCGCGTCCCCGAAGTGGTCGCGCGCCGGCTCGACGTAGCCGTCCAGCCAGGGCAGCACCGACTCCGGTTTGCGGTCGGGCAGCGCCAGGTACTCCTCCGCGTAGGGCTTGAACTCCTCCTGGTACCAGTCGAGCGGCAGGTCGGTCTGGCAGATCGGGATCTCGGGCTCGAGCACGATGCCGGAGCCGCGGGGGGCGTTCTCGATGGGCGACGTCAAGGGCGGTCCTGGGTGAGGCGGAGTACCGGTGCGAGAGGGGCCGAGGCGGAGCAACGGGGCCGCCGCGGAGACTAGCATGCGCGCGCGCCCGCGTCCGGCCCCGGGCCCGGCCGCCTTGGCGGGGCGTCGGGACGCTCCCTATGATCGGATCCATGCCCGAGGCGGATCCTGCGGCTGAGGACGTCCTGCGGTTGTACCGCACCGTCCTCGAGTGGATGGCCCGGCGAGCGGAACCCGAGCGCGTGCTCGCCGACCTCTGCCGGCTGGTGGCGGAGCTGATCCCCGGCGCGGCCTGTCTGGTGATGGAGCTCGACCGCGACACCGCGACGCTCTCGCCGCTGGTCGGTCCCGGGCTCCCCGAGGAACTGCTGGCGGCGTTCCGCGGCCTGCCGTCGGGCCCGAACGCGGGCTCCTGCGGTGAAGCGGTGCGGCTGGGCCGGATCGTCGTCAGCGAGGACACCGCCACCGACCCGCGCTGGGAGGCGGCGCGCGAGCTGGTCGGGCGGTTCGGTCTGCGCAGTTGCTGGTCGACGCCGCTGTGCGCCCAGGACGGGACCGTGCTGGGGACCTTCGCGATCTCGCGGGACCGCGTCGGCGGACCGACGGACGGGCAGCTGGAGCTGCTGGAGATCGCCGGCGAGCTGGCCGGCATCGTCGTCGATCGGCGCCGGGTCTCGGACGAGCTCGGCCGTCAGCAGCGGCTGGTGGACTCGATCGTCGAGGGTTCCGAGGACGCGATCTTCGCCAAGGACCTCGAGGGCCGCTACCTGCTCGCCAACTCGGCGCTGGCCGACAGCCTGGGCACCACGCCGGCGAGCATCCTCGGCCGGACCGACCGCGCCTTCTTCGAAGGCGAGACCCTGCGGGCGATCCAGAGCGCGGATCGACAAGTGCTGGAGAGCGGGCTGCCGCTGCAGTACGAGTTCGAGGTCACCACGCCGGGGACCGGCACCGGCACCTACCTGCTGAGCAAGAGTCCGCTGCGCACGCCGGCCGGCGAGATCCGCGGCCTGATCGGCATCGGGCGGGACGTGACCGACCTGCGGCGCTCGCAACAAGCCGTCGAGGAGGCGCACCGGCTGGAGAGCCTGGGCGTGCTCGCCGGCGGCCTGGCCCACGACTTCAACAACCTGCTCACCGGCGTGCTCGGTCACGCCGAGCTGGCCCTGGCGCGCCCGCCCGGCGACCCGCGCAACGGTCCCAGCCTGCGCGAGATCTCCAAGGCGGCGACGCGCGCCTCGGAGCTGATCGACCAGCTCCTCGCCTACGCCGGCACGCGCACGTTCGAGCCCTGTCCCATCGACCTGCCGGCCTTCGTCTCCGAGATCTTCGCCCAGCTCCCCGACTCGATCGCCCGACGCGTCGAGCTGGCGATCGACGCCGAGCCGGACCTGCGCCGCGTGCTGGCCGACCCCTCGAAGCTGCGGCAGGTCCTGACCAACCTGCTGGTCAACGCCTCCGAGTCGATGGCCGCCACGCCGGGCCGGGTCACGGTGAGCGTGCGCAACATCGGCGCCGCGGAGCTGGCCGCCGCGTTCCCCGACCGTCCCCTCGCGGCCGCCGACTACCTCGAGCTGTCGATCGTCGACGAGGGCTGCGGCATGGACGCCGCGACGGTCTCGCGGATCTTCGAGCCGTTCTTCACGACCAAGTTCTCGGGCCGCGGCCTGGGACTCGCCGCGACCCGGGGCATCGTCGACGGCCACGGCGGCTGGATCGACGTCGAGAGTTCCGAGGGCCGCGGCTCGCGCTTCACGGTGATGCTCCCGGCGACCGACCGACTGCCCGAGCCCCAGCCTGCACCCGTGCTTCCGCGGACCCGGAGGACGGTGCTGGTCGTCGACGACGAGGAGGCGGTTCTCGAGCTGGCCGCCCAGGTGCTGGAGGAGCGGGGCTTCGAGGTGATCGCCGCCGGCGATGCGCGGCGCGGCCTGGCCGCACTGGCGGAGCGGGGGAGCGAGCTCGCGCTGCTGCTGCTCGACTTCAACCTGCCGGACCTTGCCGGCCGCGAAGTCGTCGCCCGCATCCGCGACGCGCGGCCGGGGCTACCGGTCGTGATCACCAGCGGCCTGCCCGCCGAGCGCGCAACCGCGGACTTCGGCCCCGCCGAGCTGGCCGGCTTCCTGGCCAAGCCCTACCGGCCGGCGGAGCTGCTGCGGGCCGTCGAGGCCGCCCTCGCCGGGATCGTTCCGCGGGACGCTTCGACCCGCTAGCGACCGCGTCGGCTCAGAACTGCTCGGTCTCCGTCGAACCCTCGAGCGCGGTGGTCGAGCACTCGCCCTTGGCGACCGCCTGGCTGACCGCGTCGAAGTAGCCCGTGCCGACCTCGCGCTGGTGCTTGGTCGCGGTGTAGCCGTTGGCCTCGCTGGCGAACTCCGCCTGCTGCAGCTCGCTGTAGGCGGCCATGCCCCGATCCCGGTAGCGGCTGGCCAGGTCGAACATCGCGTGGTTCAGGGCGTGGAACCCGGCCAGGGTGACGAACTGGAAGCGGTAGCCCATGGCGCCGAGCTCGCGCTGGAAGCGGGCGATCGTCGCGTCGTCCAGCTTGGCCTTCCAGTTGAACGACGGCGAGCAATTGTAGGCCAGCAGTTTGCCCGGATGCTCGGCGTGGACGCCCTCGGCGAAGGCGCGCGCCTGTTCGAGGTCCGGGTGGCTCGTCTCGCACCAGATCAGGTCGGCGTAGGGCGCGTAGGCGCGTCCGCGGGCGATCGCCGTCGCGAGCCCGTTGCGGATCTTGAAGAAGCCCTCGGGCGTGCGTTCGCCGGTGAGGAATTGGTGGTCGCGCTCGTCGATGTCGCTGGTCAACAGCGTCGCCGCATCGGCGTCGGTGCGAGCGATCAGCACCGTCGGCGTGCCGCACACGTCGGCCGCCAGCCGGGCGGCGTTGAGCGTGCGCACGAAGCTCTGGGTCGGCACCAGCACCTTGCCGCCGAGGTGGCCGCACTTCTTCTCGGAAGCGAGCTGGTCCTCGAAGTGCACGCCCGCGGCGCCGGCGTCGATCATCGCCTTCATCAGCTCGAACGCGTTGAGCGGCCCGCCGAAGCCGGCCTCCGCGTCGGCGACGATCGGCGCGTACCAGTGCACGTCGCCCGTCCCCTCCAGGTGCTGGATCTGGTCCGCGCGCTGCAGGGCGTTGTTGATCCGGCGCACCACGGCGGGCACGGAGTCCGCGGGGTACAGGCTCTGGTCGGGGTACATCTGCCCGGCGAGGTTGGCGTCGGCCGCGACCTGCCAGCCGGACAGGTAGATCGCCTGCAGGCCGGCCTTGACCATCTGCACCGCCTGGTTGCCGGTGAGCGCCCCGAGCGCGTGGATGTAGTCCTGCTCGTGAAGCAGGCGCCACAGGCGCTCCGCGCCGACTTCGGCCAGGGTGTGGCGGATCTGCAGCGAACCGCGCAACCGCTCCACGTCCTCGGCGGTGAAGTCGCGGACGATGCCCCGCCAGCGCTCCGCATCGGACATCAGCGGATGGGCCTTCGGCGCGGGGGCGGAGCGTCCGCCGGTCGCGGTGGTCTGCGGGGGCGCGGCGGCGGTGGAGGTCGTGGTCTCGGAGGGTCCGTTGGTCTGCTGCATGCCGTCAG
>Ga0102952_1000289_pt1 | contig 20976 bp, 21 predicted proteins | sample SalPon2A_C_D1_MG_FD_78506 | JGI IMG/M metagenome (GOLD analysis project Ga0102952, IMG submission 78506) | Soil microbial communities from South San Francisco under conditions of wetland restoration - Salt Pond MetaG R2A_C_D1_MG | ecosystem: Environmental > Terrestrial > Soil > Wetlands | place... | reverse complement strand
GTGTTTCCACTTCAAGACTGCAATTATACAACAACCTTTTTGAAAACGATCTTCAGATAGGACAGAAACTCCTTGTTCCTTATACAGAAAATCATGCTACTGCCCAAACAGACAAGGCACAGGCTAACAAAGAAACTGTTAAAGAGGAGCTATACGCTTACACAGTAGTTTCAGGTGATACGCTAAGCCAGATAGCAGGCAAATTCAACATTTCCACCACTTCCTTAAAAGAAACGAATAATCTGGATTCAAGTAGCATTAGGGTCGGGCAGACACTTTATATTCCCGGAAAACCGGTTGCTCATTCAAACGTATTAGTAGCTAGAAATCATCCGGATACTGAAAATGCTTCAAAGAACCAGGGGACAAAAAGCTACAGGATCAAAAGAGGTGACTCACTCAGTCAGATCGCCGAGAATTTCGGTACTTCCACATCGAACCTGATGGAGATTAACGGGCTCGGCAAAACGGCTCTTGTGGCAGGTCAGACTATACAAGTCCCTGATAACGGGTCATATCCATCTTCCGGAAGCTCACAGAAGACAGTTTCCTATGAAGTAAAAAAAGGAGACACACTTTATAAAATAGCCCGCAGGTACGGTACAAAAGTTGATCTCATCAAAGATATTAATAACCTCGGATCAAACAATATCTCAATCGGTAAAAAGCTTTTAATTCCGGGGGATAACTATGTCAAATCCAGCGATTCTGATAACAGTGAAACTTTTGTATACAGGATTGAAAGGGGAGATACTCTTGCAAGCGTATCACGTAAATTCGGCACCAGCGTAAAAAACATAAAAAACATAAACAAACTGAATGGAAATAATATAATAGCCGGCTCAACTCTGGTGATACCTGCACCCGATTCCCTGACTGTACGTTACAAGGTAAAGAAGGGTGATAACCTTTCATACATCGCCAGTAAGAACGGTAGTGAAGTAAACCTCATCAAAAAAGCAAATGATCTGGACGGATCATCGATTTATGTAGGACAGGTACTTGAAGTACCTGTAACAGACCCGGAAACAGTTTCAGCAGCCTACGCTGCGAGAGACAGGGATCTGTCTCCTCAACATCCATATGAATCAAATATAGCAAATAAGATTATAAGTGTTGCCAAGAAGTACCTTGGAGTACCCTATAAATTCGGCGGGGAGTCCACACGAACCGGAATTGACTGTTCTGCTTACGTGAACAAGGTTTTCAGCAAATTCAACGTTCAGCTACCCAGAACCGCCCGTGACATATACAAGGAAGGCAAATGGGTAGATAAGGACGAGCTTCAGAAAGGGGATCTAGTATTCTTCAGAACATATGCAAAGTATCCTTCACATATTGGAATTTATATCGGGAACAACAAGTTCATTCACGCGTCATCTGCTGCAAAACAGGTTACAATAACAGATCTGACCAGGCGTTATTACAGAAAGAGGTACATAGGTGCAAAAAGAATCACCGTAAAAGGTCTGTTTTATGAGCAGTATTCCAAAGATTTTGATGATTATGACAAGAATTACAACTAGCGCCGTTTAATTCTTGTTAAAACCGATCAAAGCTTCACATCTCATATCCCGTTTCATTTCCTGATATAGATTTTAAATATACATTCAACATGTATATTATTAGTTTATGTCCATAGAATATTTAATTGACAGTTTCGCAAATTATTTAAGATCGGAAAGAAATTATTCCGAACATACAGTTCGGTCCTATATGAACGATCTCAGAGATTATACATCGTTCCTCGGCTCAGAAGGTATAAGTATTCCCGATGCTGATACAAAAAAGATCAACGAATTTCTGTCATTTCTGTATAAGAAGAATTCAAGGTCAACTGTTTCAAGGAAAATCACTACGATAAGGTCTTTCTATTCCTATCTGATAAGAGAAGGGAATGTTAAGTCAAATCCGGCGAAGCTGGTTACTATTCCAAAGAAAGAGAAGGTCCTACCCTCTTTTCTTTCTGTTGACGAGGTATTCTGTCTGGTAAGTTCTTCGGAAGATAACACTGCTCTTGCGAAAAGGAACCGTGCTATACTTGAGCTGCTCTATTCCAGCGGTCTCAGAGTAAGCGAGGTCTCCGCAATTAAATTAACCCAGATAGATCTTGCCGACAGTGTTCTGAAGGTGTTGGGAAAAGGGAAAAAAGAAAGAATTGTTCCTGTAGGATCGAAAGCCATTGCAGCCCTTAAAGACTATTTATCTTATAGAGAAGAACTGAAACCTAAATCTGATTTCCTTTTTCTTAATAACAGGGGGAAAAAATTGTCATCGAGGAGTATTGGACGTATAGTAAAGAAACTTGCACTGCTTTGCGGTATACCAAAAGACGTTAGCCCTCATGTCTTACGACACACATTTGCAACACATATGCTGGGAAGTGGTGCAGATCTTAGAGTTATCCAGGAAATGCTTGGGCATTCAAATTTATCGACCACACAGAAATACACTCATACATCAATAGAACAAATAATGAGAATTTATGATAAAACACATCCACATGCATAAAGAAGAGGATAATGATGCCGGATTTTAAAGGAACCACGATACTTTGTGTGAAAAAGAACGGCAAGATAGCTATGGGAGGTGACGGACAGGTCACCCTCGGCGATACCGCTGTGAAACATACCGCAAGAAAAGTCAGGAAAATATATGACGACCAGGTCTGCGTTGGATTTGCCGGTTCCACGGCAGATGCCATTACCCTGTTCGACAAGTTCGAATCCAAACTTGAAGAATACAGCGGAAATCTTCAGAGAGCTGCAGTAGAGCTCGGCAAAGACTGGAGAACAGACAAAATTCTCAGGAAGCTTGAAGCTCTTCTCGCAGTAGCAAATAAAGAGGAAATGTACATGATATCCGGTAGCGGTGATATCCTTGAACCCGATGATGAAATTATATCCATAGGTTCAGGCAGTCCATATGCCAAGGCCGCTGCAAAAGCAATGTTGAATTACTCTTCACTTGATGCGGAGGAAATAGTTAAGCAGTCACTACTTATAGCAGCTGAAATATGCATATATACAAACGACAACATAACTGTTGAGGTTTTATAATGTCAGAAAATAATTTTTTTACACCAAGAGAAATAGTATCGGAGCTTGACAAGTATATAATAGGACAGAGAAATGCCAAACGTGCTGTATCCATTGCCTTAAGGAACAGATGGAGAAGACAGAGAGTCCCTAAGGAACTGCGTGATGAAATTGCTCCAAAGAATATACTCATGATCGGACCCACCGGCGTGGGAAAAACCGAAATCGCACGTCGTCTGGCCAAACTTGCCCAGGCACCATTCACCAAAGTAGAAGCATCAAAGTTCACAGAAGTTGGATATGTGGGAAGAGATGTTGAATCAATGATAAGAGACCTAACTGAAATTGCGATAAAGATGGTGACCGATGAAGAGATAGGGAAGGTAAGACCAAGGGCAGAGGAAATGGCTGAAGAGAGAATACTGAATTTACTTTTGCCTACTCCGGTTTCCAACAAACCTGAAAATGCTGAGCAGCCGGTGGAAACGCGCTCCGAGACAAGAGAGAAACTAAGAAAATTACTCCGGGAGGGAAGACTGGATGAGCGTCAGGTAGAAGTCGAGGTGTCTGCATCAAATCTGCCAATACAGGTATTCAGCACTTCAGGGATGGAGGAAATGGACGTCAATATTTCGGATATGCTCGGAAACCTGTTCCCGAAAAAAACAAAAAAAAGAAAGGTAAAGGTGCCGGAAGCAATGGAAATTTTTATCCATGAGGAATCCCAGAAGCTTATCGACAGTGATAAAGTCGTTAAAATGGCAATAAACAGAGTGGAACAGGCAGGGATAATATTCGTGGACGAGATAGATAAGATCGCAGGTCACGAATCTGCTTCAGGACCTGATGTATCAAGGGAAGGAGTACAGAGGGATCTCCTGCCTATCATTGAAGGGTGCACTGTAAACACAAAGCATGGAATGGTTAATACAGACCATATACTTTTCATTGCTGCAGGTGCTTTTCATGTATCAAAACCATCAGACCTGATACCCGAGCTTCAGGGAAGATTCCCTATCAGGGTGGAGCTTGAGGCCCTGAAGAAAGATGATTTTATAAAAATACTCACCGAACCTCAGAACGCACTTATCAAACAGTATATTGAACTCATGAAAACAGAATCCATTGATATCGAATTCAAGGATGACGCTATCTCTGAAATAGCTGAAATTGCAACAAAGGTAAATGGATCTACCGAAAACATAGGAGCACGGAGACTACACACTATACTCGAAAGACTACTTGATGAAGTTTCATTCAATGCCCCTGATATGGCAGGGACCAAAGTCGTAATTGATTCGAACTATGTTCATGAAAAGATCTCCGATATAGCAAAAGACAGGGATCTGAGCAGATACATACTGTAGAAACTACAATTCTTTCAGTCTCATCTTTATGCCTTTTTCCGGTCTGATCGTGATCAACGGTTTCGGTCTTATCTCAGAACTGTCAAAAGGGGACATTCTCCATAGTCTGCAAATTACAGCTAGTATCAGTACCGCTTCCATTAAAGCAAATGGTTCCCCTATACACCTTCTGGTTCCGCCCCCGAAAGGGAAATAGGCAAATCTGGGAAGGTTCCTACTATTTAACCCAGACCACCTGTCCGGATTGAAGTTCATGGGGTCTTTAAAGAACCTTTCGTCCCTTTGTACCACAAACTGGCTCATATATATATCCGAACCCGGGGGTATTTTATATCCGGCAATATCGTAGTGATCTATTGATTTACGCACTACAGCCCAGGCTGGTGGATAAATCCGCAGTGATTCTTTCACAACATTATTAAGAAAAACAAGACGTTCTATATCTTCATAATCCGGCCGTCTGTCGTTTAGTACCTCTGATAGTTCAGCTTTCATCCTTTCTTCAACTTTCGTATTATTTGCTATAAGGTACCATGTCCATGAAAGAGCGTTCGCAGTTGTCTCCTGACCGGCAATGAAAAAAGTAATGACCTCGTCCCTTATCTGCTTGTCCGTGAAGAAGCTCTTACCCTCTTCGTCCTTGGCTTCGAGGAGTAAACTGACAAGATCATAGCTTTCACTCCGTGACGATTTTTTTTCATCAATTATTGAGTAAACAATTTCATCAAGATTTTTGAGAGCTTTCCTGAAACGTATATTATGGGGTAGCGGAAGATTATCGAGATATTCGGAGTACGGGAACAACATACGTGGGAATGAGTTCATTATTGTAGTAAGTGAATCAACAAGTAATGCTGAGTTTCTATCCACAGCTGAGTCAAAGAGAGCATCGATTACTATATTCTGAGTAAGGTGCATCATCTCTTTATTTATATCAATGACATTGCCATCTTCCCATTGAGAGCACATTGTATCTGTATGAGAAATTACAGCATTGACATAATTTGGTATCGCTTTTTTGTGGAATAGTGGCTGAATAACTCTTCTGTTAGCCAGATGCTGTTCTCCTTCGTTCGTAAGCAACCCTTCCCCGGCAACTATTCTAGCCCTGTTTAAAGCCCTGCTCTTGGTAAAATTTTTACTGTCTGTAATGAGAACCTGCTTTATGAGTTCCGGATCGCTGATCAGGTAGACATTACGAGGTCCGAGTTTGAAGAATACAATATCACCATACCCTCTCGCGGTTTCAGTCAGAAATCCAAGGGTATCTTTAAAATAATCGTAAAGTGAACCTAAAAACGGTAAGCCTTTCGGTCCGGGAGGTAGTCTTCTGGACATTTAATCAAATATACTCAAAATAAAATTATAGGATATATCAGACTATAACTGTGAATTAAAAAATTTCATAAACGAAAACATATAGGAGTAAACTGAATAGAAAATTGGAAACAGATGATTATTACTATATAATTAATATTTTTTTCGGAATGAAACAAGATGAAGAATCGTATTTTTAAAGCACAGACTCTGGTTGAAGCCCTGCCCTATATAAAGGACTTTTACGGGAAAACCGTGGTCGTTAAATACGGAGGCAGTATAGGTGCAGAAGACTTATCGAACTTCGCACGTGACCTTATCCTTATGAAATACGTCGGGATTAAACCCGTAGTCGTCCATGGAGGAGGCCCCGAGATAGGAAAGAAACTGGAGCAGCTTGGAATAAAATCAAGATTTGTTGCCGGACTCAGGGTCACGGACAAGGACACCATGGAGGTTGCAGAAATGGTGTTGGTAGGAAAGGTAAACCAGGAAATTATTACAGCTATACATAGACACGGTGGGAAGGCCGTAGGTTTGTCGGGAAAGGAAGGAAGGATCATAGAAGCTAAAAAGCTTGATATTGAAAACCTCTCAAGAAAAAACAGTCTGGAAATACCAAATGACACGGATTTCGGGCATGTGGGTGAAGTTTCAGCGGTCAATCCTTCCCTGCTTAAAACTCTGGAAGATTCAGGCTACATACCGGTAATAGCACCTATTGGCTCTGATGAAGAAGGAAATACATACAATATAAATGCCGACCACGTTGCAGGAAAAATTGCCGGTGCATTAAAAGCTGCAAAACTCATACTGTTAACCAATGTGCCGGGGATACTGAATGAAAAGGACAAACTGATATCTTCTATTAATGAAGAAAAAGCAAAAAAACTGATCAGGAACGGAACGATATCCAGCGGAATGATACCAAAAATAATGTGTGCTCTTGAGGCTCTTCAGGAAGGCGTGGAGAAAGTTCACATAATTGATGGGAGAGTGGAACGTGCACTGATACTCGAGATCTTTACCGATGCAGGTATAGGAACGGAGATAACGTTTTGAACACAGAAGATATTATAAATGATACAAACAGTTTTATTATGGGAACATACAACAGATTCCAGATTGCTTTAAAAAAGGGCAAAGGCTGTTTTGTGTGGGATAACGATGGAAGAAAATATATGGACTTTACATCAGGTATTGCAGTGACCAGTCTGGGACATTCCAACGATGATATAAACAAAGTCATAAGCGAACAGATCAATAACCTCATACACGTATCTAACCTCTTTTATATAGAACAGCAGGCTGTTCTGGCAAGACATCTGGTAGAAAACTCTTTCGCAGACAGAGTATTTTTTTGTAACAGCGGGACCGAAGCTATGGAAGCCGCTATAAAACTTGCACGTAAATGGGGACACGAAAACGAAAAGAAATATAAGATAATATCGACTCATGGTTCATTCCACGGTAGAAGTTACGGAGCATTGAGTGCAACCGGAAATCAGAAACATCAGCTCGGTTTCGCACCTCTTCTGGAAGGATTTTTATTCGTACCTTATGGCGAAATCGAGGCAATAAGAGAACTGGCATCTGATAATGATGTATGTGCAGTCATGGTTGAACCTGTTCAGGGAGAAAACGGTGTTATTCTACCACCTGAAAATTACCTGGAGAACCTGAGAGAACTGTGTGACGAATTCAACATGCTGCTCATTCTTGACGAAATTCAGGTAGGTCTTGGACGAACGGGAAAGCTCTTTGCTTATCAGCACAATGGAATAGAGCCCGACATTATGGCACTGGCAAAATCTATTGCATCCGGAATCCCTTGCGGTGCCTTGCTTGCAAAGGATCAAATAGCCGAATCATTTACTCCAGGTTCACATGGGTCAACTTTCGGCGGAAACCCGCTTGCAATGAGCTGCGCAATAAAAGTGTTCGAAACAGTAAACGATAAGGATTTCCTTGCCAATGTAACGAAACTCGGAAATTATTTTTTCGAAAATCTCCGAAACCTGACATCAGACTATACGGGTATAGTAAAAGAGATAAGGGCGAAGGGACTCATTCTCGGCATAGAGTATAACGAATCAGAAATTGCGAAAAAGGTAACAGAATATTTAATCAAAAATGGTCTTCTTACAATACTTACAGCGGGCAAGGTCACGAGAATACTACCACCGCTTAACGTAACAAGAGATGAGATAGATCAGTCGCTCGCGATCTTCAACAAGTCATTCAAAGAGGCAATGTCATGACAAAACATTTTTTAAGCGTTTTTGATCTGAAAAGAAATGAGATCATGCAGATCCTCAATAACACACGAATACTTAAAGAAGAAAAAAATCTGAAAAGGGAAAATAATTCACTTCATAATAAAACCATAGGATTGATTTTCGAGAAACTTTCAACACGTACCAGGGTCTCATTTGAAGTAGGTATCAACGATCTCGGCGGAAAGTGCATATATATGGATCCGAGAGATATGCAGCTTGGAAGAGGTGAAACAATTTCCGATACTGCAAGAGTATTATCTACATATCTTGATGGAGTAATCATTAGAACTTATGGACATGAGAGGATAGAGGAATTCGCAAATAACAGCTCAATCCCGGTCATAAATGCATTGACAGATCTGGAACACCCCACCCAGATTCTATCCGATATGTACTCGATCATGGAAAATGGTATTGACATTGAAGAGTTCAAGCTCGCCTATCTCGGAGATGGAAATAATATTGCAAATTCTTTTATCTGTGCATCCGCGATCATGGGTTTTAATCTGACCGTAGCCACACCAAAAGGTTATGAACCCAATGAAGAAATACTGAAAAAAGCTGGGGATATGAATAATCTTCCTGTACTAACAAATGATCCTTCAGAAGCTGTAAAAGGTGCGGATGTCATTTACACAGATGTCTGGGTAAGCATGGGACAGGAAGCAGATGAAGATAAAAAGCTAAAGTTATTCAAACCCTTCCAGGTTAACACTAAGATACTGGGTACTGCCGTTAAGAACTGTCTCGTTATGCATTGTCTGCCTGCTCACAGGGGAGTAGAGATTACCGATGATGTACTAAACAGTAAAAATTCTATAGTATTCGAACAGGCGGAAAACAAACTTCATTGTGGCAAGTCAATACTGCAGTATTTCCTGGGAAACTAGCCGAGTGTTTTTTTTATCTGCTCCGCAACTTTTGCGTTCATCCCCGGCAGTGAAGATAGGTAATTCTTGTCAGCATTTTTTATAGCATCAATACTTTTAAAATGATTCATAAGCAGGGATTTTCTCTTTTTGCCGATTCCCGGGATTTTATCCAGAATTGAAGTAAATGCTTTTTTACTTCGCAGTTTTTTGTGGTAATCAATCGCGAACCTGTGTGCTTCGTCCCTGATCCTCATTAATAAATAAAGAACGCTCAAACTGTTTACTAAAAGTACAGGTTCCTTTGCGAAAGGAACGAAAATTTTATCCAGATTTTCACCTTTTCTCGCTTTAGCTATTGAAATAACATCAAGTTCATCATCATAACCCAGATTTCGCAGAACCTTTACTGCAATATTCAGCTGCCCTTTCCCGCCATCTATCATGATCAGGTCAGGGAGATCCCAGCCATCCTGGTCGGCACGTTTTAACCTTCTGGTAATTACCTCATCCATACTTGCAAAATCATTCGGTCCGGTGACTGATTTGATCCTGTACCTCCTGTACTTACCCTTGCAGGGTTTCCCGTTCTCAAATCTGACAAGTGAGGCAACTGTGTGTTCACCCTGAATATTTGAGATATCAAAGCATTCAATTGCATCCGGAAACTTCTTCAATTCCAGTGAATTTTGTAAATCTTTAAGTAACTTTCGCTCCCTTCTACTTCTTAAATTGTTTTTGTTGTAATTTTCACGGGCGTTAGTTCTGGCGAGTTCGATGAGTTTCAGTTTCGCTCCGCGTCTAGGAACTTTGATTTCCACTTTTTTCCCTTTCCTTTCCGATAATATTTCCTGATAGGTATTAATATTTTCGATCTTTGCAGGCAATAAAATCTCTTTCGGGAGATACCTTCCTTCCTGATAGAATCTTCCTACGAATTCCTCCAGTACTTTTGAATAATAAGGGTTTATACTTCTTACACTGAAATCAGACTTATCAACTATTTGTCCTTCTCTTGAATGCAGCACCAAGAATTCGTAGTTATTATTCTCTTTGTATACCCCTATTATATCTTTATCCAGAAGGCTGGATGATATAAACCTGTCTACTTCCATATTGTTTTGAAGATATTTGATCTGGTTTCTGTAATACGCAGCATCTTCGTACCTCATATCTTCAGATGCTGCGTACATACTTTTCCTCAGGACCTGTAACAGTCCTTGTTTATTACCACTAAGAAACTGCACCGCATTTTGAGAAACTTCCCTGTATTCATCTTCACCTACTTTCCCCGCACAAGGCCCGAGACATAATCTAAGATTGTAGTTCAGACACGGTCTTTGCCAGTGTCTCTTGAATTTCTCTTCACTGCAATCCCTGACGGGAAAAAGTTTGTGTACAAGTCGTTTTACCTGTTTGAGTGCACCACCCGATGCAAACGGACCGAAATAAACCGCTCCGTCATCTTTTATGCGTCTTGCAAAGGTGAGCTTCGGGTACTTGTCTTTAATTGAAAGCCTGAGGGAAGCATAAGTCTTGTCGTCCTTGAGCTGGACATTAAATTTTGGTTTGTGTTTCTTGATAAGAGAATTTTCAAGTAGAAGAGCATCCCTGTCACTACCTGCGACCATGTAATCAATATCCGCTATATCATCAACAAGATGTGGTATTTGAAGTCTGTTGTCACCACTGCTGGTGTGAAAATAACTTCTGACCCTTGCCTTAAGATTCCTGGCTTTCCCAATGTATACGGGTTTCCCGTTGCTGTTTTTCATTATATAAACACCAACGGCTGAAGGCAGAGAGTCGATGAACTCTTTTAAATCTCCGGTCATGTATTATATTTTAAACGATTCAGGGGAAAAAGGAGGAAATGCAACGAACCGGGAATTAAGCCGATCCATTGCATTAATAATTTGCAGGTCTGTTATTTATTAAGTCTATCAATAATCCTGGTCAATATCGATCCCTGATGGATATTCTATGTTAAATGCCCTTCTTGTTGGCTCAGAGTCCAGCACATAGTATCCACCTTTTACAAAAACATTAAGAAGAGCTACAGGTGGTCGCATAACAAGCGAAATTAGTTTGAAGGGGTGCAAATTATCACCTGGATTATAATGATAATCAGTTATATGCTGTGCTTTCGCAACACTTACAAACATAAAAGCTGAAAATATCGTTACCATTAAGATTTTCATTTAACCATCCTCCTCATGATAGGAATATGCTAATAAATATAGTTACTACACATATCCTAGTCAATCAGTTTTGTTTTGACGTTATTATATTTCAAGTTCTTTACCCTTTGTTTCTGGAAAAGTCAGCACAGTTATAGCTGCAAGTACCGCAAATGCAGATACTGTAAAAAGTGCATGACCGTATCCGTATATACTTGCCACATAACCGACAAGTGGGGGTGCAAAAAATGAGATTCCTCTACCCAGGTTATAGCAGAATCCCTGTGCAGTACCACGGGCACGTGTTGGGAATATCTCCGAAAATAGCGCACCGAAGCCGGAGTAGAAACCTGTACCGAAAAATCCTACTAATGGTCCAAGTATAAGCACTGTTTTTAATGACTTTGCCTGCCCGAAGAAATAAACTATGATTGCCATCGCTATAAGAAACCCTACAAATACTGGTTTTCTTCCAAACTTGTCACTTATCCATCCAAAAACATTACATCCAATAAAAGCGCCAATATTCACCGGGATAAGCCAGATAAATCCTTTGGCCCCCAGTCCTACACCACCCTCTGAAACAGGTTTGGCAAGAAACTCAGGAATCCAGAAATAAAGTCCCCAGTATGCAATCATACAGAAACTGGTAAGTACTGCAGCCTGTATTGTAAACCTTAAAAGGTCGGTACTGAATATTTGTCCAAGTGTGAAGCCCTGACCCTCTTCACCAAGCTTGCCCGATTTCCTGAGGTCAGAAGTCTCGGTCCATATATCAGGTTCATCAAGATGTTTTCTTATATAAAATATTAAAAATGCGGGTATCATTCCAAAAAGGAAAAGAATTCTCCACCCGAGATTGATCCCGTCTATTTCAATATTCAGAATCGGGATATGATACATCACACCTTCTTTAAAAGCAGGAATTATAAAAGTAGCTAATATTGCAGCAAGAATATAACCCAGCCCCCATCCGCTCTGTACCATACCTACGACTTTACCCCTGTGCTTGCTTGGCCAGGTCTCAGCAACCAATACTTCCCCGGATGCCCATTCTCCACCCATACCCAGTCCCAGCAGGATTCGGCATCCCAGCAGTGTAATCCATCCGGGTGCAAAAGCGCTAAGTCCTGTCATTAATGAATAAAGCAGTATTGTATATGTAAGTGCTCTTACTCTTCCGATATAGTCAGAAACAATTCCGAACAATGCACCGCCAATAGCAGAAGAAAGCAAAGTAGCAGAAAACAGAAACGATACCTGTGTTGCGGAGAGATCGAATGACTTCGAAATACTGGTCACAGCAAATGCAAAAAGGAGGAGATCCATTGCATCCAGAGTCCATCCTAAAAATGCAGCAAGAAACGCTTTCCATTGCTTAGTTGTTATTTCAGGTATCCAGCCTAAAAAACTGTCTTCGGAAGAAGAAAAAGAATTTGGAGATTTAAATTCTGAATGATCACCAGACATCGCTCGGCACCTCCTCTGTAATTCAGCTTTAATTTTCCATCCTACTAAATAATGTATCTGGTGTCAATGTTGTAAAGTTTAATTAAAATATGACTTAACAACAGTTTTAACAATACTCCATATTCTTGACTGTATAATCGTATATCGTTAAATTGTTAAGCGTTATGAGTAAAAAATATTTGTATATGGAGACTTACGGTTGTCAGATGAATGAGTATGATTCTGACAGGATCAGGAATGCGCTTAATGCGGAATTAACCGACAATCCTGACAACGCAGATTATATTATTGTTAACACCTGCGCCATAAGAGAAAAAGCAGACCAGAAAGCTTTAAGTAGCCTTGGAAAATTCAAACATATAAAAGCTCAAAACCCTGACGTAATTGTCGGGATTACCGGATGTGTGGCTCAGCTTTACGGTGAAAAACTCACAAAAAGGATGCCTCACATAGACCTTGTACTCGGACCGAGATCCATACCCAGATTACCTTCTCTGATAACGAATATATACAGGAACAGAAGAAGATCTGTAGAAACTTCATTCGATATCGAGGAAACATTTGAGATCATGCCTTATCACCAGGAAGGCAAACCTACAGCTTTTGTCTCCGTTCAGCAGGGATGTAACAAAAGATGTACTTACTGCATAGTCCCCACAGTCAGGGGAAGTGAGGTTAACCGTCCTCTAGGAGATATAATAAAAGAAACCAAGTACCTCGCGGATAAAGGTGTAAAAGAGATAACACTCATAGGTCAGACGGTAAATTCATGGAAGTACAATGGTTATAAATTCGGAGACCTTCTGCAAACACTGGCAGATATAGACAGTATAGAAAGGATACGTTTTACTACCTCTTATCCAAGGGACATTACAAGGAAGATGGTGGAAGCCATGAAGAATACGGAAAAGGTCTGTCATCATATCCATCTGCCCGTACAGTCAGGATCAAACAGGATCCTGAAAGCCATGAAAAGAACCTATACCAGGGAATGGTACATAGATAGTATTAACAGACTGAAAGACGCTATACCCGACATAGCGGTATCTTCAGACATCATCATCGGTTTTCCGGGTGAAAGGGAAGATGATTTTGAAGAAACAATGACACTTCTTAACGAGATAGAATTTGAAGGAACTTTCTCATTCAAATTCTCACCCCGTCCCGGCACCCCCGGAGCAGAGCTGGCACAAACAGATGGGGTGAACGACAACTTGGCAGGGAAAAGACTGGAACGTTTTCAAAAATCCCAGAGAGAGATAACCCTGAGAAAAAATCTGGAAAGAACGGGTCTGGAGGAAGAAGTACTCGTAGAAGGTTCAAGCAAGCATGATGATGGGACACTAACAGGCCGCACGACCCATAACAGGATCGTCAATTTTGAAGGTGAAAAACATTTGATAGGAAAACTTGTTGGAGTTAGAATTAAAGAAGGGCTTCCCAATTCATTGAGGGGAGAATTATCAAATTAATTCCAGGGGGTCGAAAAGCATGTATCTTGAAATGATCGTATCGGGGATAGCGTTGGACCCTTTTACAAACAGTCCTATTGTGATTCTCAAAAATCAAAGCGGAGAAAAAATATTACCCATCTGGGTTGGCTACATGGAAGCCAGCTCAATTGCAATGGAACTGGAAAAAACTCCAAGGTCCAGACCCATTACCCACGACCTTCTCAAAAATATTCTGGACAGTGTTAATTTCTCGCTGACAAAAATCGAAGTTACTGAATTAAAAGACAATACCTTCTATGCTGTAATCTATCTTTCCAATAACGATAAGGAAATCGCACTTGATTCAAGACCTAGCGATGCAATAGCAATCGCGATTAGAACTGGTGCTCCGATCTATGTAAATGAAAAAGTTATTGAGAATGCACAGAAGATAGAAATTGATGAAAAAAAGGAAAAACTGAACGAAGTACTTGAGGACATTCCTGATGAAGATTTCGGCAAATATAAAATGTAATCATTTATATGCGTGATTCTTCAGCAATTCCTTTTCTTTAATTGTCTTGAATACCTCACCACACTTATCACATTCGTAATTTAGCTGAACAGGTGGATAACTAATTCCGATACTAACGACTAACCACCCCCAGAATGAATACTTGCATTTCGGGACCACCCATGGATCTCCCATTTTATAGCCGCATCTGCATTTTTTCTCATTACTCATTTATATATTAACCCGTATTGTTAACATTATTAAACCTGGTCAAGATCGTTCCTTCTCAGCTTTTTAAGCCTGGACCTTTTCTTCTTATCTTCCACCCTTTTGATTTTTGAGCCTCGAGGTGGATTAGTATAAATCCTCTTCTCAGGTTTCACAACCGACTTTTTTACAAGTTCTGCGAATCTTTTAAGTGCATCCTGCTTGTTTTGATACTGTGTCCTGTGACTTGACGCATTGATTATAAGTACACCTTCGGATGTTATCTTATTACCGGCAGTATTTATTAGACGCTTCTTGATATTATTAGTCAGACATCTCGTATTTTTTATATCAAATCTGAGTTGAACTCCTGTTGATACCTTGTTCACATTCTGACCCCCGGGCCCGGAAGCTCTCATATGAATAAAATCAATATCTCCTTCATCTATTGTAATCTCGTGGGTGATCTTAATCATAATGTTAATTAAGCATACATAACAATTCTTTAAAAAATTATAAAAACGCCTTGTTAAGTCTGTCCTTATGATTATCGTTCAGATACCATCCTGATGATCCGCAGTTTTCCGCTGTTCTTTCAACAGAGTTGGATTTCGGTATGGCAATAACATTTTCGTGTCGTATACACCAATTAAGAGCAACCTGAGCCATAGTTTTACCCGCTTCATCAGCAATGTTAGAAAGTACTTTGTACCTTTCCGGACTAAGACGTCCCGACACATTGCAAAGTGTGCCGCTGTCGAGCGGTGTATATGCAAGTACCGTTATATTCCGTTTTGCACAATAGGGGATGAGTTCCTTTTCAATTTCCCTGGAGTTAAGGTTGTAAAGAACCTGGTTTGATACAATTCTGCTATGAGGAAGAAAGTGCTGCGCTTCTTTCATATCACCAACAGAGAAATTACTCACACCTATATATCGAACAGTTCCCCTGTCAACAAGTTTTTGCATTGCTTCCATTGTTTCTTCGATCGGATGTACATAATTCGGCCAGTGAATTTGGTACAGGTCTATAAAATCCGTTTGAAGTTTCTCCAGACTTTTCTCGGCTGAACGTAGTACATTGTCATGAGCGAGGTTCCTTCCCGATACCTTTGTGGCAATTACAACTTCGTCTCTTCCACCCCTAACTGCTTTCCCGACTACATCTTCTGTATAGTAGCCTTCAGCCGTATCTATGAGATTTGCTCCCATATCGATACCTTTCCTCAACGGCGCTGTACCTCCACTGTAGTTCCAGGTACCGAGTCCTATTTCGGGTATTTTCAAATCCGTGTCTGAAAGGTATTTGTAATTCATAATAGTAAAAATTCAGTAAAGTAAAAAAACACAATAGGTAGTAAAATTAAATAGATATATCTAATGATCAGACATGGTCCTGAGCGAGCTCAATAAGGTTTCTGTCAGGGTCATAAATATAAGCTGTTCGTTGTCCCCAGGGTCTTGTTGTAGGAGATACGGCACCTTTTACTCCTTTATCAAGCAACTTTTCATATACCTGATCTACGTTATCCACCTTGAACCCTATTTCGAACTTGAAACTATTTTCAGGGGGTTCAACAATTTTCCGGTTTAGTATATGAGACATGGCTTCTCTTGTATAGAAGCCGAGTCTCGTTGTCCCTGTAAACATTTGAACATATTCTCCGGCGTGATGAGATACTTCAAGACCCAGAATATTCTTATAGAAATCAACTGACCGGTCAATATCCTCAACTACAAGAATAACATAATCAAGAGAGTCCAATTTCACTTGCTTCTTTTACCTCGTTAAGTTCACCGGTCTTAACATCAAAAATAAAACCATAAATAGATATTTCATCAGGAACGAGGATGTGATTCCTTATCCTTGTAACATCGTCAATTACACTCGATTTCTGATCCTCGATTGTGAGCCAGTTAATAAATTTCCCTTCAATCGATTCTGAGGTTGAGCTCTCTGCGAGGATATTGTGCATTTCCTCATTTTTAAATGTTTCCATTCCGCAATCAGAATGATGTATTATGAACCATTCATTGGTTCCAAGTAATCTGTGCGATATCACAAGAGATCTTATAGCATCATCACTTGCTCTACCGCCGGCATTCCTCACAATATGTGCATCACCAAGAGAAAGACCTGCAAATCTCATCGGATCTAGTCTGGCGTCCATACATGTAAGTATCGCTAGTTTCCTCGCGGGAGGCATCTCAAGATCCGATTTATCAAACTTTGAAGAATATTCGTTGTTGGCGGAAAGAATATCATTGTACAAATTATCCATAATTACCACCTTATTAATTATATCTTACTATAAACATTAAATAATTTAATAAAAATGTAAAATTATTACTTTTTATTATGAATCAGATCGAGATGGTATGTATTTCCTGATATAATCGGAATATTCAATATAATATATCTCGGAATCCTTGTACTTACCCCGATGAAAAAAATGTTTTGACCTGGTTCCTATATGTTTCATCCCTATCTTTTGGAGTACCCTTCCGGATGCATTGTTCCCGGAAAGATGGAACGCATCTATTTTTTTTAATCCAAGAACTTCAAAACCGTACTTTAACACCTCTTCACATGCTTCAGTACAGTATCCTTTACCCCAGTAAGGAACACCTATCCAAAATCCCAGCTGCGCGGTTGATGTGTTCTGCTCAAATGTAAGACCGGCAGAACCGATAAGCTTGTCTTTATCAGCAAGTGTAATCGCAAAATTCATAAGAAGACCGGTTATATAACATAGATGCTGATTCTTTATCCAGTCTTCAGCCATACCTTCTTCATAGGGATGAGGTATAAAAGTGCTCTCGGCAATCTCACCTGCGGAAACGAGCCTGCTTACATCGTCTACATCTTCAAGCGTAAATTTCCTAAGTACAAGTCTGTTCGTTCGTAATTCCGGGAAAATATTTTTCACTCAATTCATCACAATGATTACTAAATTTTCATAGACTCTTAATACCTACTTTTCCCTGTGAACAATGTCCGGGGAAAATGCAGGCAGGCATATAGCTAAATAATCAGCACCTCCGGTCTCGGGTGTACTATATTTAACCCATATGTTTTTCTCCACGATTAATGCTTCGTTCTCTCTTACCTCATAAGTTTCATCTGTTGTCTGAACCTTTAACATGCCTTTTAGCACGATCGTATATTCATCAAATTCGGGTTTTTGTCCTGGTTCTTCCCAACCTTCCGGGCTTCTCATCCTTGCAATGCTTATTTCAGAGGTATCACTATTAACCCTCCCTACAAACTCTTCAAGATGTTTCATCTTATTCCCGGCTGCCTTTATTACAGTAGGTGATTTAATATGTTTTGGCATTTAACTATTCTCCTCGTATATTTTAAAACCTGTGTGAATTGATGTAATTCGATCAAAAGACCAAATCATTCGAGACTATGTATCCCGTTATAACATTGTGATTATTATAAAAAGCGGAATAATGCGTTGTTCATGAACGAGACATGAAGAATACGTTTAAAATAATCAAAATCGAAAAAGTCGAATTTAGTCGAATATGCATGGCTTCCGGTAAGCCACAATAAAAGAATTACCGCTAAAATTATTAATATTATGACTATCAATAGAAAAGGTAGGCATCCCAGCTTGTACCCTCTTTGATCTCTCGTTGTATTTACTTCCGCCATTGTTTTATTTTATACCGAATTCAGGATTAATAAAATTTACTAAATATTACTTCTGAGAAACTGGGACAAGCCATCCAGAAACATCTGTATCGCTATGAGAATTAGCAGCATACCCATCAGCCTTTCCGTAGCCCTCAGCAATTTGTCGCCGAGATATTTTAGCATATACGGAGAAAGTACAAGTATAACCGTAGACAATAACCACGCGATCAAAAGAGATAAGGACCATTCAATAATTCTTTCCGGTTGTGATGAACTTAGAAAAAGAAGTACCGCAATTGCTGAAGGTCCTGCAATAAGAGGTATGGCCAGAGGTACGATCACGGGGTCGCTATCGTAGCTCTCAAAGAGCATCTTCTCTGAAGGGAAAACCATTCTTATTGCGATTATAAACAGGAGTATGCCTCCGGCTATGTTCAGAGACGGCTGGCTCAAACCCAGAAAACTTAATATTTTCACCCCGGCAACCAGAACTATAAATAAAACCGCCAGGGCAATTATCAATTCCCTGATTATTATCTTTATTCGAGACTTAATATCGAAATTTTTTAATATAGACTGGAATGCCTGAATATTGCCAAGAGAATCCATAACAAAAAAAAGAGTAGTGGCAACAGATATGATATCTCCCCAAATGAAATTCACATGCATACTACAATTTTATACGAAAATATATATCAGTATATAAACAGTATATACATCCCGTTAATTAGCTGCACAATATGTTAAATTCTGTAAAGAGATAACTTAAAATAATGAACCTAATTGATTTAACAGATCACAATATATCAGGTGTCTTTCCAGTCATCAAGCAGTGCATCAGGTATCGGTTTTATTTTCTTGGCGATCATTACAACGTAGTATAAAGGATCACCTGAAACAGAAAGGCGGTGTCTATATCTTCTGTAAGCATGTATAAGTATATATTCTTCTCTGCTCAGAAACCTTATCAGACGGTTAAAACCACTTGTCTCATCATCTTTAATAAAATTTTCGTTAATGTTAAAAGCCATCCAACCCGGAGTTTGAATCAGTTCCATTGCTTTAAGAAATGCCAATGGGGGGATATCTCCGAAACCAAGAGCTGCTACAGTTGTCATGCAATTAAGTTCTGCTTTCCTTATCTTATCCTCGTTTTCTTTCGGGAAATCAGTAAGGTCAGCCACAAAATAATCGTCATAAAGCCCGGGTCTGTCCCTTAGAGTGGCTTCCCTGGCTTCCGGAATAAGATCCACACCTATCATATGTTCAACCCCTCTTGTAGCCAGTTCGTCTCCAACCATACCGTTCCCGGCACCTACGTCAAGAACCTTCTGGTCTTCAATATTTTCGCCGCCTTCTTCAATCACACTCTGAAGCAGGTTAACCACATAACTTGGTGAACAGCATTTTAACTTGCTGTAAAATACCTCTTCATAAACACCAGGGACTTCATATAGTTCCCCGTAATCATGAAATCTTACTCTTTTCTTCTCTCCGTCAACTGTTATCTCACACCATTCTTCGTCCTGTGGGAGTCTTTCATCCAGATCAGGCATTCTTACACTGTCGAAATTCCTGTCAATTTTTTCATAACGATCTTTCCAAACTGAATTGGTTTCTGATATAGACATACGTATTACCTCGATTTATTTGTTTTCTAAAAGTTTTATGTGTTTAAAACAAGAAATGAATACAGCTATATTAACATACGATAGATGGTTAAATCAAATCATCTATGCACCTTCCAAACCAAGGCTGAGTCCATGGTCCAAAGGTGATGACTCTAATAAAACACGCCGGGCGAGATGTTTAAGTTCATTTCTCACCCGGCGTTTTGTATGTCTAAATGTTGCTTAATTCACTGATGTTGAGACACAAGATGATGAATTAAGTGTCTCAAGCGCCGGACTTAACGTATTCAGGAGATAGTCCACAAGTGGATCTACTGTATTTGTTATGACATCAACAAGACCATTAACCAGATTATCTACCAGTGGTATTCCTGTTAATGAAAGGTCAATTCCGTCTACAGTACCCTGAACTTGTCCTATAAGGGTTAAAAGACTTCCTGTATCAGCACATACATTAGCAGCAATGCTGCATTGTTGTTCTATTGTGGCATCAGCTGAAACAAGGGTATTCAGTGAATTTAAAAGATCATTCGATGATGTAAGTATATTGTTCAGGAGTGTTACTAGGGCATTCACACCATCAATGGAAGTAAATGGATTGACGGCCTGTACAGCTGTCTGTATCAGAGATGATACTGTCTGCAATAACGGAATAGTAACCTGGGCCTCACCAATTATTGCGTCAAGTTCACCCTGTGTTAAGTCTATCTCGGTCTGAGGACAGATATCCGTAATTCCGCCACCACTTGTATCACCCGATGTAGATCCGGAGGTGCTTCCACTTGTACTTCCTGATGTCGATCCTGATGTACCACCGCTAGTTCCTCCGCTTGTAGTGCCGGATGTACTACCGGAAGTGCTTCCCGATGTAGATCCGGAGGTGCTTCCACTTGTACTTCCTGATGTCGATCCTGATGTACCGCCGCTAGTTCCTCCGCTTGTAGTGCCGGATGTACTACCGGAAGTGCTTCCCGATGTAGATCCGGAGGTGCTTCCACTTGTACTTCCTGATGTCGATCCTGATG
>Ga0102952_1000286_pt1 | contig 21026 bp, 17 predicted proteins | sample SalPon2A_C_D1_MG_FD_78506 | JGI IMG/M metagenome (GOLD analysis project Ga0102952, IMG submission 78506) | Soil microbial communities from South San Francisco under conditions of wetland restoration - Salt Pond MetaG R2A_C_D1_MG | ecosystem: Environmental > Terrestrial > Soil > Wetlands | place... | reverse complement strand
TTGCAGGTGTTGTGCGACACGTCGAACAGGAGATCGAGGCGCGCTTGTGGTAGGAGCTGCGCGAAGACCTCGCGCGTCAGGTGTCCGATGATCTGACGGTTGGCGAGCGCGCAGTTGATCGCCGCGCGCATCGCGCCCAGGTAGCGCTGGCCGACCTCCGATTCGATCGGGGCGCAGGCGAGCTCGCGGTCGGGCAGCGCGATACCGCCCTCGGCCGCGGCGATCGCCATTTCGCGTAGGAACTCCGTGCCGATCTGATGCCCGAGCCCGCGCGAGCCACAGTGGATCGCGACGACCACCTCGCCGGCTCGCAGGCCGAAGCCCTCCGCCACGATGGCATCGTAGATCTCGGCGATCTTTTGTACCTCGAGATAATGGTTGCCCGAGCCAAGGGTGCCCATCTCGTCGCGCTGGCGCCGCTTGGCCTTGGCCGAGACCGCCTCCGCCCGGGCGCCGCTCATGGTGCCGTGCTCCTCGATGCGTTCGAGGTCGGAAGCCTCGCCGTAGCCGCGCCGCAGCGCCCAGGCCGCGCCGCTGGTCAGCATGGCGTCCATCTCCTCCGCCTCGAGCCGGATGGTGCCCGTGCTGCCGACTCCGGCGGGAATGTGCCGGAACAGCGCCGTCGCCAGGTCACGCTGTACCGCGTCGACCTCGGCGACCGGCAGCCCGGTCAGCATGGCGCGCACCCCGCAGGAGACGTCGAAGCCGACCCCGCCGGCGGAGACGACGCCGCCCTCCGCGGGGTCGAAGGCAGCAACGCCGCCGATCGGAAAGCCGTAGCCCCAGTGCGCGTCCGGCATGGCGTAGGACGCGCCGACGATGCCGGGCAGGCGCGCCACGTTGGCGACCTGTTCGTAGACCTTGTCGTCCATGTCCCGGATCAGGCCGGCGTCGGCGTAGATGATGCCGGGCACGCGCATGCCGTCGTGCGGCTCGATCCGCCAGGTGAACGCGTCGACCGCCGTGAATCGGGCGAGGTCCATGTCGATTCGTCGGCCTCCCTTCGTCCCGCTCAGACGTCGACGACGCACTGAGCCAGCCAGCGCCCGTTGCCTTCGCGCGCGACGCGGACCGCGGTCAGCGTGGCGCCCTTGACCTCGGCCGCCGGCCGATGCCGCACGACATCGACCGGCTCGCCCCAGGCTTCGGCGGTAAGCGCATGGTCCGAAAGGCGCACGGCGAAGCGACAGAACAGCATGCGCCGCGTCGCCATCTCGTAGACCAGGGCGTTGAGCCAATCGACCAGCAGCAGTTCGTCGTCCGGTGCAGCGCAGGCGACCGTCACCGACTGCCGCGGCTGCACCTCCGCCGGATCCACAATGACGGCAGTCAATGCCACAGCCGCCGCCTCGAAGGCCGCCGCCTTGCTTGGTCCGAAGCCGCGCACGCCGATGTCCGCGACATGCGCGAAGTGCTCCCAGCTCGGGTCGGCGACCGCGTACGGCGAAACGGGTTCTGGTTCGCCTGATTGCGTCACGCTGCAATGCCTCCGAACTTCGACCGCCGCCCGTGCCGTGCAACCTCAGCATAGCGCCGCACGGTTCCGGCTCCTTGATCTGCCGCAATGGGCCGATCACGAAAACGGGCGACGGCCCAAAAGGAAACCGCCCCGGAACGCGGGGCGGTGAAGTCAGATGGGGGAAAGAGTCGTGACGATCCAAGTCTTGCACCGGCCCATCGCATTGGGCCTGCACCAGAGTCGGTGCCGGGCGCGGTCGGCAGACACCCCAGCACCGTCCCGCCCGACGCCACGGCGGACCATTGAGTCCGCCTATGCGACGTTTGCGGGCTTGCGACCGTGCCTGACTTCTAGCGCAGACCCGACGGTCTTTCCTTGATCTGGGTCAAGTCGCGTACGATTTGGATTCGCCGGGCGCGGCGCGGTGCAAATCGACTCAGCCCTTGTTCTTGGCGGTGCGGGCCGTGAGCCCGGCCGGGGCCAGGCCGGCGAGGTAGCGGTCCAGCGGATTGACCCGGCGCCCCGCATCCTCGGCCCGTTCCTTGCGGGTCACGGCGGCCCGCACGATGCGGCCGCCGACGTAGCGGAACGGCTCGGGCGGGAGCGGCGCGCCCTCGAAGCCGACCAGCGGCGTCTCGGACCATTCGTCGCGGCGATCGAGGGCGAGCGAAGCCAGGATGCGGCCGCCGGTAAAGCTCGGCCCCACGCCGTTGCCGACGTAGCCGTGGCCGTACACGATCGCCGGGGCATCGCGCAGCCGGCCGAACATCGGCAGCCCCGTCGCGGTGCGCGTCGCCGGGCCGCGCCAGGTGGCGACGATCGCCGCGTCGGCGAGACTCGGATAGTTGCGCAGCATCGCCGCGCGCAGCTCGACGGGACGCGAAGAGACGGTATCGAAGCGGCTGCCGACCCGGCCCGCGAAGGGGATGTCGCCGCCGCCCTTGCCGTAGACCATGCGCCCGTCGGGCGTCGTGCGGTAATAGTCCACCATCAGGCGCGAGTCCGAGATCGCCACGCCGTCGGTGAGGCCCAGGGCGCGCAGCGTCTCCGCGACCGGCTCGGTCGCCAGGCCATCGGCGCAGATCGGCATGACCTGGCGGCGGAACTCGGGCAGCTCGTGCGCCCAGGCGTTGAGCGCCAGCACCACCTTCTCGGCGGTGACCATGCCGTGCGGCGTGCGCACGCCGGGCGTGCCGCCGCGTAGCAGTTCGGTCATCGGCGTGCCTTCGTAGATCGCCACGCCGCTCTCGCGGCAGACCCGCGCCAGGCCGCGTGCGAGTTGCGCCGGCTGCAGAGTCGCCGTGCCGGTCTCGTAGACGCCGGCGATGTGCTGCGCCGATCCGCTGCGCCGCGCCACCTCATCCGGCGAAAGCTCCTCGAAGGGATGCAGGCCGAGCCGGTCGAGCGTGTCGATGGCGACGCGCCAGGAGTCGAGCTGGGTCCGGTTGCTCGCCGTCCACAGCCAGCCGTCATGACGGAACGCACAGTCGATGTCGTGCTCGACGCAGAACCGGCCGATGTCGCGCACGGCCTCTTGCGACGCCTTGATCAGCCGGGCCGTCTCCTGACCGCCGCAGAGACCGTAGAGCAGCGGCGCCTTGGAGACCCAGGTCATGCAGAACCCGCCGTTGCGACCGCTGGCGCCACCGCCGCAGATGTCGCGCTCGAGGACGACGACCTCGGCCGCCGGCTCCGCCGCCTTGATCCGCAGCGCGGTCCACAGGCCGGTGAAGCCGCCGCCGACGATGCAGACATCGGCCTTGCGGTCGGCCCGCAGCGGCCGCGGCTCGGCCGGGGCCTGCGCCAGCGCCTGCTGCAGCCAGAAGCTCCGCGTTGCCTGCATGGTCTCCCCCTCGTCGGCGCCCGCCTTCGACGGCGGTCGTTGTAGCGTGGGCGGCGGCGGAAAGTCTTGGGAAATCTGGCGCCGGGTTCGGCCGGCCGGCGAGCGGTTTCGCGGCCGGGGCGCTGCCATGCTACAAATCCGTCGGCAGCCCGTCCTTCGGGGCGGCCGGCGAGCGAGGCGAAGCGGGCGATGATGAGCGACCCCCTGTCCTGGCGGCAATTGCCGCGCGATGAGGCGCCGGACTACGTCGCCGCGATCCGCCTGACCGCCGACACGGCCGAGGCGGCGACGCTGGCGGCCCGCTACATCTTCGACGAGTTCATCGCCTACTACCTGGAATCGCGGCAGATCCCGTCGCGCGCCAAGGAGGCCTTCGAGCGGCGCGACCCGGGGCAGTCGCTGCTGCTCAGCCGGCGCCGCCTGTCGATCTACAGCGAGAGCATCCGGGACGTCGCGGCGGGGATCAAGGACGCCTTCCCGCGGGCGATCGAGGACGAGGAGATCTGGCGCCGGATCGAGGCGATCTATCTGCCGCTCATCCAGGGCCGCTACGAGGAAGACCTCGGCATCGCCTACCTCCACTCGGTCCATCGCATCGTCTACCAGGACGAATGGAAACCGGTGGACTACAGCTTCGGCGAGCCGGCGGCCACGGCCGAAGGTCCGGCCAAGGTCTATCGCGACTTCCCGGGCGGCGCCCGGGTGCTGCCGGCGACCATCGTCGACATCCTGAAGGCGCCGGACTTCACGGTGCCCTTCCAGGACCTCGAGGGGGATGCGGCCCTGGCGGCGGCGCGGGTCAACCGGAACCTCGGCTTCGACGGCAGCGACCCGGAGGCGATCCGCGCCATCCAGGTGATCGACGCCGGGTTCTACCGCAATCGCGGCGCGTACCTAGTCGGGCGAATCGTACGCAAGGACTGGACGGTGACGCCCCTGATTCTGTCGCTCGACAACCATACGCGCGGCATCTTCGTCGATGCGGTGCTGACCTCCGAGGCCGATACGCACAACATATTCAGCTCGACGCTGGCGAACTTCCACGTCACCGACCGCCACTATCACGAGCTCGCGGTCTTCCTGCACAGCATCATGCCGCAACGTCCGCTCGGCCTGCATTATTCGACGATCGGCTTCAATCACGTCGGCAAGGTCGCGGTGATGGACGAGCTGCGCGACGAATTGAACCGCCACGACGAGGTCTTCGACCTGGCGCCCGGGTTCCCGGGCACGGTCGCCATCGGCTTCACCGCGCCGTCGTCGCGCTATGTCCTCAAGGTGATCCGTAACGAGCCCACGGAGCAGTACAAGTGGGGCGCCTTCGAGGGGATCGAGTCCGTCCTGCACAAGTACCGCCGGGTGCACGAGATCAACCGCACCGGCAGCATGCTGGACAACATCATCTACTACAACGTCAAGCTCGACCGCGATTGGTTCGCCGAGGACCTGCTGCGGGACCTGCTCGGCCATGCGGACGAGACGGTTTCGGCCCAGGAAGACTACCTGGTCTTCCGGCACCTGATCGTGCAGCCCAAGATGATTCCCCTGCCGATCTTCCTGGAGACCGCCGCGCCGGAGGACGCCGAAACGGCGGTCGTCAACCTGGGGCACTGCATCCGCAACAACGCCGCGGCCAACATCTTCAACAAGGACCTGGACGGGCGGAACTACGGCGTGAGCCGCTTCCTGAAGGTCTATCTCTTCGACTACGACGCGCTGGAGCCCTTCACCGACGTCAAGGTCCGCACCAACACGGACCGGGTCGACGGCGAGGAGGAGATTCCGGAATGGTTTTTCGAGGACGGCGTGATCTTCCTCCCCGAGGAGATCGAGGCCGGCCTGCGCATCGACGACCGCAACCTGCGGCGCCGGTTCCGCGAGGCGCACGGCGACCTTCTGACCACGGACTACTGGGAGGGCGTGCAGCGCGCCCTGCTGCAGGGCCGCGTGCCGCGCCTGCGCGTCTATCCCGAAGAGACCCGGCTGCGCGCGCGCCGCACCGACTTCTCGCGGGTGTAAGCGGCAGGAATCGGCCGCAAGCGCCTACGCGCTCTTTTCCCTGGCGTGGAAGATGAAGCCGAGGAAGTTCATCAGGAGCTGCGCCGCGAGAAACGCGGTGCTGCCGCTGTGGTCGTAGTCCGGCGCGACCTCGACCAGGTCGATGCCGACGACCTCGCCCTTGCCGGTCAGGCCCTGCAGAACCTCCAGCACCTCGTAGTACTGGAAGCCGCCGTGGCTCGGCGTGCCGGTGCCGGGCGCGATCGAGGGATCGAAGCCGTCAATGTCGATGGTCACGTAGTAGCGCACGCCGTCCGGGATCTTTTCCAGCACGCCGTCGCGGCCGAGCGCACGGCAATGGCGCACTGAGAGGATCGTCGAGCCGGCCAGACGGGCCGCCTCGTAGTCCTGCCGGTTGGAGGAGGAGACGTTGCGGATGCCGAGCTGCGTGAAGCCGGTGACATAGTCGAGCTCGGAGGCGCGCCGCAGCGGGTTGCCATGGCCGTAGCGCACGCCGTGCCGCTCGTCGACGAAGTCGAGATGCGCGTCGATATGCACGATGTGCACCGGGCCGCCGTCCTTGAAGGCACGGATGCAGGGGATGTGCACCGAGTGGTCGCCGCCGAGCACGACCGGAAGCGCACCGGCCTCGAGTATCTTGCGCACGCCGAACTCGATGTTGTCGTGGCTGCGGATCGTATCCGTGTGGATCATGTCGGCGTCGCCGATATCCACCAGGCGGACCTTGTCGACCGGCATGTAGGTGACGTCGTCCTCGAAGTCGTAGGCGCCGTCATGGCCGAAGGAGAACAGGGTCGAGGCCTCGCGGATGGCGCGGGGGCCGAAGCGCGCGCCTGCGCGGTACTGCGTGCCCATGTCGAAGGGCGCGCCGAGGACCGCGGCGTCGGCGTCGATCGCGTCCCAGTCGAGGCAGGCCGGCTGCTTGCCGAAGGTGCAGTGTCCGACGAACGGCAGATTGAGCCGCCCCGTTTCGTAGCCGTGCTTTGCCATGATCGTCTCCCTGTCGGTCGCGACCGGTCTGGTTATTCCGATATGCCAGCTTGCCGCAAGGCCGCGACGAACGTCTCGATATAATCCGGATCGGCCATGAAGAACAGACTGTCGCGCGCGGTTGCGCAGGTGTAGTCCGGCTGCCGCTCGCGAAGCAGGGCCGCGGCATCGCGGGCCTCGGCCGTCTTGGCGGCGGCACCGAGCACCGCGGTCAAGGTGGCGAACGGCCAGAAGGTCGCGTTCGGCTGGCGGATCGCCCGGCGCAGATAGGTCTCGGCGCGGTCGAGCTGCCCCAGCGCGAAATACGCCATGCCGCGCAGGTTGTAGCATGTCCAAAGGTGCGGATCGCGCGGACTGAGCGCCTCGAAGCGCTCGACATGCGGGATCACCTCGGCCGGGCGGCCGATGCCGACGAAACAGAAGGCCAGGGCGAGATCGGCCAGGGCGAGACTGGGATTGAGCTCCAACGCGGTTTCCAGCTCGGCGATCGCCTCGTCGTGCCGCCGCCGCAGCGAGTGGGCCCGGCCGAGGGCGAGGTGGCAGAAGGCGTCGCGGTCGTCTTCGGCAACCGCGCGGCGCGCCGCGGCGACGGCCGCCTCGATGATCGCATCGCGGCGTGTCGGATCGCCGTAGAAGGCCTCCTGGACGTAGACGTAGGCCAGGCCGGCATGGGCCCGCGCCATCCCGGGATCGATCGCGATGGCGCGACCGAACAATCGCTCGGCCTCGGCGAGCCCCTCGTTCGTGAAGGTGAAGAGATGCCAGCGGCCGCGCTGGTAGTAGTCCCAGGCCGTCATGCTGTCGGGCGAGATGCGCCGCGCACGGGCGTCCTCGGCCGTCGCCAACTCCGGCTCCAGCGTTGCCGCGATGGTCTGGGCGATCTCGTCCTGCAGCGCGAAGATGTTGGCCAGCTCGCGGTCGTAATGCTCCGACCAGATCTGTGCGCCGTCCATGGCGCCGACGAGGCGGGCGGTCACGCGCACCTGCGTCGCGACGCGGCGTACGCTGCCGTCGAGCAAATAAGAGGCTCCGAGCGCCGCTCCGATCTCCCGGGTATTGGCCGCGCGCGCCTTGAGGCCGGCACTGGACTGCCGCGAGATCACCTGCAGCCACCGGTACCGACCCAGGAGAAGGGCGATCTCGTCGGCGATCGCGTCGGCAAAGTACTCGTCGTCCTGGTTCGCGCCCAGGTTCTCGAAGGGCAGCACCGCGATGACGGGGCGCTTGCCCGAGGCATCGCCGGCCGCATTCGAAGCCGCCTCGGCAACGGCCGGTTGCGGCGACGGCTCGCTCTCTCGTTCGACCGGCGCGACGAAGCGGAACCCCCGGCCGTGCTGGGTCCGGATGACCTTCTGGTCGCGGCCGTTGTCGCCGACCGCGCGGCGCGCCGCCTTGACCCGGCTGCTAAGCGCCGCCTCGGACACGATACGGCCCTGCCAAATCGCCGCGTGCAGGTCGTCCTTGGTAACGGTGCGATCGCGGTTCTCGACGAGGTAGCGCAGCAGGTCGTAGACCTGCGGTTCGATCGGCTGTGCCGCGCCCCCGCAGCGCAGCTCGTAGAGCTCCGTATCCAGTTCGCAGTCGGCAAAGCGATAGATCACGCGGGCTTATCCCCCTTTCCCCGGCGGCGCCCGCGATTATCGGCCGCCGGCCTGGTCCCCGCAACGGGCGGAATCCCGCCATTCCGGGCCGTTCTAGGCGGTCTCCAGGAAATCTCCAGGAATTCTCCGCCCCGCCTGCAAGCCTGGCGGCAAGGGGCCCCGTAGTCTGCCCGGCACGAGAGCAAGCAGCCGGCCCGGCGCAGCGCCGGAAACGGCCCAGGAAACAAGGAGACGCGCCATGACCCTATTGAACCCGAGCAGCACCCCGATCGGGACCGCGGCGACGGTCCGTGCGGCCGCCGCGACGGCCGGGCGGATGGCCCACACTGTCTGCGCCAACCTGCAGCGGCGCTACCGCGAAGCCCAGGCGATCGAGCGCCTTATGGAGATGGACGCCAGCCGGCTCAAGGATCTCGGCATTTCCTTCGGCGAGATCGAGTCGGCGGTCCGTTATGGGCGCGAGGTGCGGCACGTCGGCCGAACGACCTCCACCAAACTTCATTGACGAAAGGAGAAAGTCCCATGCGACGCTTTATGATCGAACGCGAGATTCCGGCCGTCGGAAGCCTCGACCGCGAAGCCCTCAAGGAAGCGGCCAAACGGTCCAACGCCGCCTTGGCGCAGCTTGCGCCGAATATCCAGTGGGTCGAATCCTTCGTGGCCGACGACAGAACCTTCTGCGTCTACCTGGCAACCGACGAAGCGGTGATTCGCCGCCACGCGGAAATCAGCGGCTTTCCCGCGAATCGCATCGTCGAGATTCGCAGGAAGATCGATCCGACCACGGCGCAGGATCAGGGCCGGAATACCGCCCGGACGATGGCCGCCAAATAGCCGGTCTTTGCCGAACGAACGCCGCGTTGCTTGGCCTACTCCGCCGCGTCGCTGCGCGCGGGACGCGCGTGGAAGGCCGGCAGGACCTCGTCGATGAAGAGCGCCAACGACGCCTTCTGCTCCGGCATCGGCAGGCCGTAGCTCGCGTTGTAGCAGAAGTAATCCACGCCGAGCGCCTCGTAGCGCTTGAGCTTGGCGATGACCTGATCCGGCGTACCGAGGATCAGGTTGCCCAGAAGCGTGTCCGCCGCGTATTCGGCCTGGTTGGTGAGCAATGACGGGTCGGGCTCCTGCGGGAATCCGTCGATCACCGGGGCGAGGTTGCGGAACAGGTTCTCGAACATGCGGCCCTGGCGCTGGATCGCCTCGATGAAGATCGCGCTGTGGTCCGGCTTCGTGAAGACGCCGGTGTGGCGCATCGTCATGAAGCGCGGCCGGGGCACCCCGGGCGCTTTGGCCAGAGCGTCCTCGAAGCGCTGCATGTAGCTCTCGACCTCGGCGAAGGGCCGCGTCAGCGCCCAGGTCATCACGCCGTAGCCCTCGCGCACCGCGGCGTCGAAGGTGCCCGGGTCGCGCGCCGCGACCCAGATCGGCGGGTGCGGCTTCTGCAGCGGCTTGGGGCAGGCCGTGGCCGCGGGAAACTTCCAGTACTCGCCGTCGTGCACGTAGTCGCCGCACCACAGCGCCTTCACCGCGGGCAGCATTTCCAGCATCATCGGCACGCCGAGGTTCTGGTGCATGCCGCCGGCCAGGCGGTCGAACTCGCGCTGATAGGCGCCCTTGCCGATGCCGAACTCGAGGCGCCCGCCCGACAGCAGGTCGAGCAGTGCGGCCTCGCCGGCCAGCTTGATCGGGTGCCAGTAGGGCGCGACCACGACGCCGGTGCCGAGGCGGATGCGCGAGGTCTTCGCCGCGAAGTGCGCCAGCAGCTGGAACGGCCCGGGCGCGATGGTCATCTCGATGGCGTGGTGCTCGGCGGCCCAGACGATGTCGAAGCCGGCGGCGTCGGCCATCTCGACCATCTCGGTCGTGTGGTCCAGGACGTCGCGCATGTCGACGTCCGGCGCCATGCGCTCCAGGTTTATGACCAGATTGAACCGCATGACCTCGCTCTCCCGCCGGGCCGCGCCATAGGCATTAGCACAACCGCCCGGTCGACCGCGGGGACCGGCACCCCGTGGCCCCATGTGATGCGCCCTTTGCGCGCGCCGGTAAACTTGCAAAATGCGCCGGCTCGCGTAACATTTTTTTCATGCCTACGCCGCCCCTCCGCCTGCCGCCGATGAACACCCTGGCCGCCTTCGACGCGGCAGCCCGGCACCTGAGCTTCACGCGGGCGGGGGAGGAGCTGCGCATCAGCCGCGAGGCGGTCAGCCGCCACATCCGCAATCTGGAAGGCCACCTGGACGTGAAGCTGTTCCGGCGGGTGCACCGCGCGGTGGAGCTGACCGAGGCGGGCAAGGCCTATCAGGATGTGGTGGCCGACTGCCTGCGCGGCCTGGCCGCCGCGGCCGAGGGCCTGCGCCGCGGCGGCGGGCCCGCCCGGGTCGCGGTGACCGCGACCATCGCCGTCGCCTCGTTCTGGCTGACGCCGCGCCTGCCCCGCTTCCGCGCGCGCCATCCCGACGTCGAGCTGCGGGTGGCCGCCTCCGACGCTCCGGCCGAGGCGGCGATGGCGGACGCGGACCTCGGCCTGCGCTACGGCACCGGCGCCTGGCCGGGGCTGAGCGCGATGCACCTCTTCGACGTCGACTCCTTCCCGGTCTGCGCGCCGGGCTATCTGCGCGACGCCCCGCCGCTCGCCGCCCCGGCCGACCTCGCGAACCACACGCTGCTCAATCTCGACGGCGCGGCCCACGCGGCCGAGGACTGGACCTGGTGGCTCGCCCAGGCCGGCGTGCCGATGCCGCCGGCGGCGCGCATGGTCGGCTTCGACAGCTACGCCAACGTGATCGACGCGGCGATGCAGAGCCAGGGCGTGGCGCTCGGCTTCGGGCGCATCATCGGCAGCCTGCTGGACCAGGGGAAGCTGGTCCGCCCGATCGCGGCGACCGAGAGCCGCGGCCATGCGGTCCACCTCGTCGTGCCGCGCGGCGCGGCGCTGACGCCCCACGCGCAGAAGTTCTTCGACTGGATCCGGGCCGAGGCCGCGGCGGACGGCGGGTGAGCCGCGGCCTGCGCCGGGCTCAATCCACCAGGCGCCGCACGCGGCCGGCCTCGCGGTCGCCGATATAGATGCCGAAGAAGTCCTCGCGCCGCTCCACGACATAGCGGCCGAGCATGCTGCGCAGCGCGTCGTCCGCCAGGCGCGGCCAGGGAATGTCGTCGAAGGCGAAGAGTCCGTCGGCGAGTGCCGCGGGTACCGGCCCGGCGATCTCGCCGCGATAGTAGACCGCGAGCGCCCTGGTCGCCTTGTCCTCGAAGACCGCATAGAGAAAGCCGACGTCGGCCTCGACGCCGAGCGACTTGAGCAATCCGTACAGGCCGCTCTCCTGGCCCGGCTTGCCGAGACGGTCGCTGGTCGGCGGCGCCAGTCCGCCCTGCATGGGGTCGTCGAGCAGCAGCAGCCGGCCGTCGCATTCCAGTATGGCGCCGACCCGCGTGCCGATGCGTGCGGCGGCGACCGCCGCCTGCTCCAGGCCCGAGGTGATGTAGCTGCCGCGGCAATAGCCGAGCGGGTTGACCGGCCCGTGCTCGAAGGCGACGACCCGGCCGATGACGACGATGTGGTCGCCGGCGTCGACCACGTCGTGACGCCGGCACGCGAGCCAGGCGGCGGCGCCGGCGAGCACCGGGCTGCCGCCCGGGCCAGCCCGCCAGTCGATCTTGTCGAAACGGTCCGGCACCTTGGAGGCGAAGAGCCCGGAGACCTCGCGCTGGTCCTCGGCCAGGATGTTGACGGCGAAGGACAGCGCCGCGGCGAAGACCGGCGCGGTCGCCGCCGCCTTGGCGACGCAGAACAGGACGAGCGGCGGATCGAGCGACACCGAGGTGAAGGAATTCGCGGTGAAGCCGCGCGGCAACCCGCTCTCGTCGAGCGTCGTGATGACGGTGACGCCGGTCATGAACAGGCCGAGCGCGCGCCGCAGGTCCTTGAGATCGATCTCGCTCATTCCCAAACCGTCGCCTAGCGCATGACGAAGGGATCGCCGATCGGCGTATCGGAGGTGCGGATCCAGACCGCCTTGACGCGGGTGTAATCGAGCACGGATTCGCGGCCCCCCTCGCGCCCCATGCCGCTCAGGCCGAAGCCGCCGAACGGCACGACGGGCGAGACGGCACGGTAGGTGTTGACCCACACGATGCCGGCGCGGATGCGGCGCACCAGACGGTGCGCGCGCGCCAGGTCGCGCGTGAAGACGCCGGCGGCCAGGCCGTAGCGCGTATCGTTGGCCAGGGCGACGGCCTCCTCCTCGTCGGCGAAGGTGAGCACGCTCAGCACCGGGCCGAACAGTTCCTCCATGGCGCTGGGGATCCCGCTTCTCGGGCACAGGAGGATGGTCGGCCGGTAATAGAAGCCGCCGCCGAGGCCCGCCGGCCGCTCGCCGCCGGTCAGTAGCTCCGCGCCCTGCGCCCGGCTGTCGGCGACGATCGCCTCGATCCGCTCGAGCTGCCGCCGGGTGGCCAGCGGTCCCATCTCGGTCGTCCTGTCCTGCGGGTCGCCGATGCGGATCTGCGGTGCGCGCGCGACCAGCCTCTCGATCAGCGCGTCGCGCAGGCCGCGCTGCACCAGCAGGCGCGAGCCGGCGACGCAGCTCTGTCCCGAGGCGGCGAAGATGCCGGCGATCACCGCGTTGGCCGCGCTGTCGAGGTCGGCGTCGTCGAACACCGCGATCGGCGACTTGCCGCCGAGCTCGAGGCTGGTCACCGCCAGGTTCTCGGCCGAGTTGCGCAGGATGTGCCGGGCCGTCGCCGGGCCGCCGGTGAAGGCGATGCGCGCCACGTCGGGGTGGCTGGTCAGCGCCTTGCCGCAGTCCTCGCCGAAGCCGGTGACGACGTTGACGACGCCGGGCGGAAAGCCGGCCTCGTGCACCAGCCTGGCGAACTCGAGGAGCGGCGCCGGGCCGTCCTCCGAGGCCTTGAGCACCACGCTGCAGCCTGCCGCCAGGGCCGGGCCGAGCTTCACGGCGGACAGCATGAGCTGCGAGTTCCACGGCACGACGGCGGCGACCACGCCGATCGGCTCGCGCCGCAGCGTGACATCCATCTCCGGCTTGTCGGCCGGCAGGTGCGCGCCCTCGACCTTGTCGGCCAGGCCGGCGAAGTAGCGGTAGTACTCCGCCATGTAGGCGACCTGGGCCGAGGTCTCGCGAATGATCTTGCCAGTGTCGCGCGTCTCCAGCTCGGCCAGGCGCTGCGCGTTGGCGGCGAGCAGATCGCCCAGGCGATACAGCAGCCGGCCGCGCGCCGTGGCGGTCAGCCCGGCCCATTCGGGCGCGGCCAGCGCGCGACGGGCCGCGGCGACCGCGCGCTCGACGTCGGCCGCATCGGCGGCGGGCATGATCGCCCAGGGCTCGCCCGTCGCGGGATCGACGCTTTCGAAATCGCGCTTCGCGTCCGCGAAGGCGCCGTCGATGTAGTGCTGGAACCGTGGCAGGCTCATGCCGTGCCTCCTTGCGTCAGGGTCTCGGCCGAAGCGGGCGCCGCGGGCTCTTCCGGGGAGCGCGTCAGGAACGCCCGCAGCGGCGGCGTGACGCGGTCCGGGGCCGCAAAGCTCATCATATGCCGCTGGCCGGCGACGACCAGCGCCTCGCCGCGCGGCGCCTCGGCCGCCATGCGCCGCGACATCTCGGGCATCGAGTTGGGATCCTCGGCCCCGGTCATGAAGAGCGCCGGCACGGCGAGCGACCCCAGCCGCCCGGCGAAGGCCTCGTCGGCGGTCGCGAAGATCCGGTAGGCGCAGGCGTAGCCCTGCGGGTCGACGCCGTGCAGCCAGCGCCGCACCGCCGCGGCCCGCGCCTTCACCCCGGGTGCCGGATCCGCCCCGAACCAGCGCGCCAGCGTCGCTTCGATGCCATCGCCCGGCCCCGACTCGGCCAGGGTCGCGGCGCGCGCCACGACGGCGGCGCGCTGCTCGGCCGTGCGCCGGTAGACCGCGTTCAGCGCGGCGAGCCGCGACACGCGTCCCGGAAAGCGCAGCGCGAGGTCGAGCGCGACGAGCGCGCCCATGGAATGCCCGACGACCGCTGCGCGGGCGATCCCGAGGTGGTCCAGCACGGCGAGGGCGGCGTCGCCGTAGTCGGCGAGGCCCGCGCCGGCCGGCGGCCGATCGCTCTCCCCGTGCCCCAGCAGGTCGCAGGCGACGACCCGGTGGTCGCGCGCCAAGTCGTCGATCTGCGGCGCCCAGAACGCCTTGTTCATGCCGACGCCGTGCAGCAGCACGACCGCGCCGCCGGCGCCGCGCAGGTGGTAAGCCGTGCCGCCGGCGCGTCCCGTGGTAGCAACCTGCGGCGCGGATTCGTGAGACATGGCGACGCCCTCCCTGGGCGCTTGGCGGCGCGGATCGGGCTCATGGTGTACAGCCTTTCGGCCGACAATCAATCCGCGGCGCCGGCCGCCGCCCGGCGAGTGCCGGTTTCGCGGCGGTCCGCCCGCCCTCCATGGACCCGTCGAATGAAAGCCGCAACCCGCCGAATCAGCCGTCGACGCGCAGGAAGCCGCTTTTCACTTCGGTCTCGCAGGCCTCCATGTAGCTCTGCGCGGCGCACATGTGCTGGTACATGATGGCGCGGGCGCTTTCCGCATCGCCGCGGCGCAGCGCCGTGACCAGGCGCGCCTGGAAGTGCAGCGCGTGCTCGCGCAGCTCGGGGTTCGGCTTGTCGTAGATGCGCCGGCAGACCGTCAGGTTGCGCAGCAGGCTGTGCAGAAAGCCGCACACGAAGCCGAGCACCGGATTGGGGCAGAGCTCGGCCAGCACCGTGTGGAAGTCGAGCTCGGCGATGCGCTGCTGATACTCCTCGCCCAGGTTGGCCGGCGGCTGTGTGTAGACCCGCATGGTCTCCTCGAGGCGGCGATAGTCCTCCTCGGTCAGCACGCCGATCACGCTGGCGGCCAGCTCGGGCTCGAGCAGTTTGCGCGCCGTATAGATGTCGGCGATGGTCGGCTGCTTGAAGAAGAAGTAGTTGCCGAGCAACTCCATCGCGCGGCCCGGCTGCAATGCCGCCACGAAGGTGCCGCCGCCGGGGCCGGTCCGGGTGACGATCAGGCCCTGCGCCTGGAGCGCCTGCAGCGCCTCGCGGACGGTGCTCTTGGAGGCGCTGAAGCGCTGCATCAACTCGCGCTCCTGGGGCAGCCGGTCACCCGGCTTGAGCCGCGCCTCGACGATCCAGTCCTTGATCGAATCGCAGATCTCCTCGGTGCGCCGCCGGGCGCGCCGGCGCGTGCCGAGCATTGGGGAAACGATGCGCGGGAGGGAGGTGTCACCCATCGGGTCGCTCGTCGGCTGCCGCATCGGCGGAGAGGGGATAATGGCACGCGGCGGCGGAAAGGTCTTCGCCGGGCCGCGCCAGGATCGGCCGGTCGCGCCGGCAGAGCTCGGCGGCCCGCGGGCAGCGCGGCGCGAAGGCGCAGCCGGGCGGCGGGTTTGTCGGGTCCGGCAGCTCGCTGGTTTCCGCCCCGGCCTGCAGGTTGCGGCGGCCCGGCACCGGCGCCGAGGCGAGCAGCAATGCGGTATAGGGATGGCGCGGCCGCGTGAAGATTTGCGCGGCCGCGCCGAATTCCACCACCCGTCCGAAATACATCACCGCGACCCGGTCGCTCACGCTCTCCACCACCGAGAGGTCGTGGCTGATGAAGATGTAGGTCAGATCGAAGCGCGACTTGAGATCGGCCAGGAGGTTGAGCACCTGGGCCTGCACCGAGACATCGAGCGCGGAGACCGGCTCGTCGAGCACGATGATGCGCGGCTCGGCCGCGAGTGCGCGGGCGATGCCGATGCGCTGCGCCTGGCCGCCGGAGAACTCGTGCGGATAGCGGTCGAGAAACTCCGCGCGCAGGCTGACCGCGTCCATCAACTCCTCCAGGCGCCGCGCCCGCGCGGCCCGATCCTGGCCCAGGAGATGGATCATTGGCGCCTCGAGAATCCTGCGGATCGTCTTGCGCGGATTGAGCGAGCTCAAGGGATCCTGGAAGACGTACTGGATGTCGCGCGCCAGCGCCCGCCGGTCGCGCCGGGCCAGGTCGACCACGTCGGCGCCGTCGAGATCGATGCGGCCGCTCGTCGGGCGGTCGAGCCCGACAAGCATGCGCGCCAGGGTCGACTTGCCGCAGCCCGACTCGCCGACGATGCCGAGCGTCTCGCCGCGCCGCAGCTCGAGGTCGACGTCCTGCACGGCATGAATCGCCGTGCGCCGCCCGCCGAACAGCGTGCGCCCGCCGCCGAAGGTCCGGTCGACGGCATGGGCGCGCATGACTAGCTCGCTCATCCCGCGCCCTCCAGCGGCTTGATGCAGCGCACCGCGCGGTCCGGCGACAAGACGTCGAAGGCGATCTCGCCCGCGCTGCAGGCCGCCTCGGCGTGGGGACAGCGCGGCGCGAAGGCGCAGCCCGGCGGCAGGCGGTTGACCGCGGGCGGCAGCCCGGCGATGGCGTCGAGGCGACGCTCCGGCGCGCCCAGCACCGGCACGCAGTCGATCAGCTTGCGCGTATAGGGATGGGCCGGCGCCTTCAGCACCGCCTCGGTCGGACCGAGCTCGACAATGCGTCCGGCGTACATCACCGCGACGCGGTCGCAGATCTCCGAGACGACGCCGAAATCGTGCGTGATGAACAGCAACGTGGCGCGCGTCTCGCTGCGCAGGGCATCGAGCAGCTTGAGCACCTGCGCCTGCACGGTCACGTCGAGCGCGGTTGTCGGCTCGTCTGCGATCAGCACGACGGCCTCGTTCGCGAGCGCCATGGCGATGCCGACGCGCTGGCGCATGCCGCCCGAAAGCTCGTGCGGATAAGCGTTCGCCCGCTCGCGTGCATTGGGAATGCGCACCAGCGACAGGAGCTCCACCGCCCTGGCCCAGGCGGCCCTGTAGGACAGCGGCTGGTGTGCGCGGACCGCCTCGGCGATCTGGTCGCCGACGGTGAACAGCGGATGCAGCGTCGACTGCGGGTCCTGGAAGATGTAGGAGATCTCGCCGCCGCGCAGGCGGCGCAGCTCCGCGTCGGTCGACTCGAGGAGGTCGCGCCCGCGATAGGCGACACAGCCGCCTGTGATGCGCCCCGGCGGACTCGGCACCAGGCCGAGCAGCGACAGCGCGGTCACCGACTTGCCGCTGCCCGACTCGCCGACCAGGCCCAAGCACTCCTCGGCGCGCAGCGTGAAGGACACGCCGCCGACCGCCTTATAGATCTCCTTGCCGAGCCGGAACTCGGTGCGCAGGTCGTCCACCTCCACGACGGTGGCCGGGTCCTCCGCGGGCATCGGCGGCGCCGCGCCGCGCGCCACCTGCGTCGCCGCCGCCGGGCGCGCGAGTGCGCCGGACTTCAGGCGCGGGTCGAGCACGTCGCGGATGCCGTCGCCAAGCAGGTTGATCGACATGACCAGGGCGAAGATCATCACCCCCGGGATGACCGAGACGTGCGGCGCGGTGAACAGCAGCTTGCGTCCCTCGCCGAGCATCGAGCCGAGATCGGCCTGCGGCGGCTGCGCGCCGAGGCCGAGGAAGCTCAGGCCGGCCGTCTCGAGAATCATCCAGCCGACCGTGGTCGACATGGTGATGACGATGACCGGCAGCACGTTGGGCAGAACCTCGGACAAAAGCGTGCGCAAGTGCCCCTTGCCGGACAACCGCGCCGCCTCGACGAACTCGCGCCGCGCCAGGCCCAGCGTGATGCCGCGAATGTTGCGCGCGAAGAAGGGAATGTTGACGACCGCGATGGCGAAGAGCGCGTTCATCAGGCCGGGGCCGAGCGCCGCCACGATGGCCAGCGCGAGCAGGATGTAGGGAAAGGCCATCAGCATGTCGATGCCGCGCATCATCACGTCGTCGGTGCGTCCGCCGGCATAGCCGGCGACGAGGCCGATCAGCGAGCCGAACACGGCGGCCACCAGGGTGGCCGACAGCCCGACCGCGATGGAGACGCGCGTGCCCCAAAGCAGGCGCGACAGAACATCGCGCCCGAGATGGTCGGTGCCGAGCGGGTGCCCCGCGGCCAAGGGGCGCAGCAGGCGGTCGGCCGGGGCCGTCGCGTCGGGTGGCGGCAGCGGCAGCCAGGGGCTGAGCAGCGCCAGCAGGACGAGCAGCGTCAGCAGGATCAGGCCGAGACTCGCCAGGCGGTTGTTGAACAGCAGCCGCCAGGCGGTCGGCCGGCCGCCGCCCTTGGCCGCGCCACCGATCGGCTCCGCCGCCGCGGCGCTCATGTCTTCAGCCTCGGATCGAGCAGGTGCTGCACCACGTCGGCCAGCAGGTTGAACAGCACGTAGCTGGCGGCGACCACCAGGACGCCGCCCTGCACGAGCAGGATGTCGCGCGTCGAGATCGCCTTCACAAGCATGCGGCCGATGCCCGGCCACTGGAACACCGTCTCGATGTAGACCGCGCCGCCGAGCACGAATCCGGCCTGGATGCCGATCACCGGGATCACGCTGACCAGCGCCGCCTTGAAGGCGTGGCGGTAGATGACGCGGCGCTCGCTCAGCCCCTTGGCCCGGGCGGTGCGGATGTAGTCCTGGCGCAGCACCTCGAGCATCGCCGTGCGGGTCAGGCGGGCGATCACGCCGGTCGCCACCACGGCCAGCGTGACCGCGGGCAGCAGCAGGTGCGACAGCAGGTCGGGAAGGTCGCCGCCGCCGTAGATCGCGAACATGCCGCTGGCCGGCAGCCATTGCAGCTCGACCGCGAAGACGAGAATCAGCAGCAGGCCGAGCCAGAAGGACGGCGTGGAGATGCCGATCAGGACGACGAAGGTGACGATGCGGTCGGTCCAGCCGAACTGCCGCACCGCCGAGACGATCCCCGCCAGAAGGCCGAAGACCGAGCACAGCAGCAACGCCGCGCCGGCCAGGATCAACGTGGCGCCGAAACGTTCCAGCACCTCGTCGATCACCGGCCGGTTCAATGTGTAGGAGCGGCCGAAGTCGCCGTGCAGCAGGTTGCCCAGCCAGATGACGTACTGCTCGAACAGTGAGCGGTCGAGGCCGAGCTCGCGGTTGAGCCGGGCGACGTTCTCCGGCGTGGCGTAGGACCCGAGGATCGCCAGCGCCGGGTCGCCGGGGATCAGCGCCATGATGCAGAACACGATCACCGTCAGCCCGAAGAGCACCGGCACGGCGGTGATCAGGCGCTTGCCCACATAGCTCAGCATGGCGCCGTTCGTGGCCGACTCCGGTTCAGGCGGCCACGCGGGTCATTGCTTCGAGACCTTCTGCAGCATCAGGAAGAACGACGGCTGCAGCTTGAAGCCCTTGACCCGCGCCGTGGCCACCGCGTTCTGCTTCCAGTTGGCGATGAACGCCCAGGGCGCGTCGTCGTGGACGATCGTCTGCATCTGCTTGTACAGCTTGGCACGCTCCGCCTGATCGGTCGAGCGGCGCGCCTGTTCCAGCAGCGCGTCGACCTTCGGATTGGAGTAGTAGCCGGAGTTGAATCCGCCCTTGTCGGGCCAGGCCCCAGTGCGCAGCGCCAGATAGGGCAGCGTATCCGGATCGTTGGTCATCCAGGCCATCTCGGCCATGTCGGCCTTGCCCGCGAGTCCGGGGTTCACCTTGCCGAGGAAGGTGTTCCATTCGTAGGTCTCGATCTTGACCTTGAGCCCGACCTTGGCCAGGTCGGCCTGGATCGCCTCGCCCATCGGCACCGGGTCGAGCATGCCGGAGCCGCCTTCGGTCACGTAGAAGGTGAGTTCGGCGCCCTTGGCGCCGGCCGCGTCGATCAGCGCCTTGGCCTTCTCCGGGTCGTAGGGATAGGGCTTAAGCGAATCGTTGTAGGCCCAGGCGAAGGCCGGCGGCGTCGGGCCGGCGGCCACCGTCGCGGTGCCCTGCAGAACGTTCTGCACCAGGGCCTTCTTGTTGATCGCGTAGTTAACCGCCTGGCGCACGCGCTTGTCGGCGAAGGGGCCCTCCTTGGCGTTCAGGATGAGGAACCAGACGTGCGGCCCGGCCTGTTCGTAGACCACGAAGCTCGGGTCCTTCTCGAAGGTCGCGACGTTGTCCGGCGGCACCTCGACCATGAGGTCGATGCCTCCCGACAGCATCTCGGCGACCCGCGTGTTGGCGTCGGTGATCGGGCGGTAGACGATCGCCTCGAGCGGCGGCGCACCGTCCCAGTAGTCCTCGTTGCGGGTCACCACCACCTTGGCGTTGCTCTCCCATTCCGCGAAGCGGAAGGCGCCGGTGCCGGAGGGATGGCGGCCGAAGTCCTTGCCGTATTTCTTGACCGCCGCGGGCGACACGATCAGCCCGGTCGGATAGGCGAGGTTCGACAGGAAGGGCGCGTAAGGCTCCTTGAGGCGGAAGACGACGGTCAGCGGGTCCTTGACCGTGACCTCGTCGATCGCGCTGAAGAAGAACGACAGCGGGAACGGCCCGGTGTCGTGATAGGGATGATTCTCGTCGAGCATGCGGTCGAAGTTGAACTTGACCGCCTCGGCGTTGAACGGCGAGCCGTCGTGGAACTTCACGCCGTCGCGCAGCTTGAAGGTGTAGAGCGTGCCGTCGTCGCTGATCGTCCAGGACTTGGCGAGCGCCGGCTCGACCTGCAGGGTGCCGTCGCGGTAGCGTACCAGGCCATCGTAGACGTTCATCAGGATACGGAAATCGTTGACCGCGGTGACGGTATGGGGATCGAGCGACTTGGGCTCGGCGATCTGACCAACGATCAGGACGTTCGGCGGCGTTTGCGCCGCACTCGGGCCGGCGACCGCCATGACGGCCAGCAGCAGGCCGGCGCAGGCCGCAGTCGCATTGGACAGCAAGCGTTTCATGAGAACCTCCCTCGCGCTTTTTTTCGCGGTTTGTTTTACCGCACCAAATTATCATGATAAATTAATCGTTGGCAACAATTGATCATGATAATTTTGACGGGCCCATGGGACGCTCCCGCACGCACGCAAAGCCGCATCCGGCCATCGACCTGGTCCGCCTGCGGCGCGACCTCGAGGCGCTGGGCCGTATCGGCTATTCCGAGGCCGACGGCGGCCTGCATCGCGAGAGCTTCTCCGACGCCGACATGCAGGCGCGCCACTGGTTCATCACTCGCCTCGCCGAGGCCGGCCTGGACGCCGAGATGGACGGCGCCGGCAACGTCATCGGCCGCTGGCAGACCGGCCGCGGCCCGGCGATCCTGATCGG
>Ga0102952_1000283_pt1 | contig 21302 bp, 13 predicted proteins | sample SalPon2A_C_D1_MG_FD_78506 | JGI IMG/M metagenome (GOLD analysis project Ga0102952, IMG submission 78506) | Soil microbial communities from South San Francisco under conditions of wetland restoration - Salt Pond MetaG R2A_C_D1_MG | ecosystem: Environmental > Terrestrial > Soil > Wetlands | place... | reverse complement strand
GGCAGGTATTTCGTGGGGAAGGCCCGTATGCATGTGCATATCAATGATGGGAGGTCTTTCGGGAATCTCGGAGCCATTTTGGGAATACCCATTAAAGCCCATTAGAAGGATAAACGATATTGACAGTAAATTTTTCATGGTATTAAATTTTAAATATGTTTTGATGTTGTTATTGACTGATTCACTTTCCTGCGGATTTCATTTTTTCTTAACTGTTCGGACGTCTGTGCTACTTTACCATGATGTATACTAACACGATTAGAAGCGATGTGATCGGTAATATATCTGGCATCCCTGCCTACACCCATGATCAGGGTTGAACTAAGGGTACGTTGAAAGGGCAAACCCATGAAATATAGCCCCGGATAAGCGGTAACGACTCCCCGCTTGTGTACCGGATAACCATATTCATCGAAAATTGAGAGGTCGATCCAACTGTAATCCGTTTTGAAACCCGTACACCAAATGATATTTTCCACCCTTAAGACATGGCCGTCTTTCAGTTGCGGATAGCCGTCACTTGTTCCGGTTGTTCGAACTACCCATTCCACACCTGCGTTGCGCAATAATTTTTTTGTGCCTCCGGCACGCGGTATCCCGCGCGGTGGATAAAAGAAGTGCTTGCGCAACTTTCGCCCGAGAGGATTTGCCGTGCTAATGACCCTGGTGGCGGCAAAAACCATGAGGGGCGTGATGAGGCGATCAGCTATAGTAGAGCGGGTAGCGGGCTCCTCCCCGGGATCTCTGCCGGAAAGCCATACCTTGCGGTTCCGGGCTAATTCCAGGGCGATATCAGCTCCTGATTGGCCTGCCCCTACCACCAGGACCGGGCCACCACGGACTTGGGATGGAGTTCGGTATTCGGAGGAATGCATCTGCACAATTTGTCGATCCAGTTTATCGGCAAAATTGGGTGTTCGGGGCGTATGAAAGGCCCCAGTTGCCACTACCACATTGTGTGCAACTATCCGTTCGTTATCGGTTTCTATGATATAATGATCACGGTCCGTACTAAGTCGGACTACCTTTACACCTGTTCTAACCGGAAGTCGGAACCCGGAGGCATAGGTCTGGAGATAGTCTGCAATGTCGTCCTTACACGGGCATGATCTGGGCGGACCAGGATAGGGCATACCTGGCAGATTGTTGTAGCGACCAGGTGTAAATAGTTTTAGAGAGTCCCATCTGTTCCTCCAGGCCGCCCCAACCTCGTCATTCTCGTCCAGAATAATACATGGCAGCTGATGACGGGTGAGGTGATAGGCTGTGGCCAGCCCTGCCTGACCCCCACCAATAATCACAGTTTCGTATGGTGTATCACTCATCCTTCTAATAATAATTGCTCATTTTACTTTCTCTCCAATTGCGATATTAACCCCAACATCCAGCGTGGCCGGTGCCTGCCCGAAGGAGCGTTCCCGTATCCTTTGTTCCAAAATTTCGCCCACCCGATTTTTCTGCCTGTCATCCAAATGTGAAATCATCTGTGTCATAATCGGATCACTGCTTGTAACCCAGTTCCACATCTCTTTCCCGGAATTGAAAAAAAGCTTGTGCACGACCGGTGCTACCCACACATTTCCGAGTCTGGCCTCTGCCATTTTCTCCTGAAGGTCACTTTTATCAATTGCCTGGAACGGCAGCGGATTTGTATTTTGTGACAGGCCGTCAAAATCCGGGTCGGCCTCCTGAACCGCCTGTATAAATATGTCGTGGAATTCCGCTGTCTGTTCGGGCCCGAAAGCCACCAAAAATACAATCCCGCCCGGGCGGGTTACTCTTACCATTTCATGGAGCCCGCGTTGGAAGTCTGGGAAGAGCACCACCCCAAATTGGGATCCCGCCATATCAAAAACATCGTCGGATAATTTGAGTTGTTGCCCATCCATAACCACTCCTTTCAGAGAGGTAAGCCGTTCTTCCTCCGCACGTGCCCTCAACCGCTCTATCATCAGAGGGGATATGTCTACCGCCAGGACCCTGGCGCCTACTCGGGCAGCGGGCAGGCTCAGGGCCCCACTCCCTGAGGCTACATCCAAAAAATGCATGCCCGGCTCCAGCCCTGCCAGGCAAAGGGCGGTTTTGGCCCAGTCCCAGTTGGCAGTAGGAGTGACATACCTGTCGAAGTTAACGGCAATTCCATCCCACGCTTTACGGATTTTGGATGCTTCTTTAGTATACATTTCAGATTGTTTCAATGAAAAATCAAGACAAAACTATCGGATAGCATGCCGTGCCGCATCGGTGTGATTACTCAATTTCAGGTAGATGAAAACTGGGTAATTCTACCCATAGGACGCTAAAAATCCGTTACAGGAAATGGGAAGAATATAGGATTATGATGATTGTAGGGGGTAGAGGACAATGATCAATGTGCGGGGTCCAGTAACTGGTTCCTGAGCGCGAAGGTGGTTGCCTCAACACGTGAGGACACCCCGAGCTTATTGAAGATATTGCTCATATGGCGGTCGACGGTACGCTCACTGATAAACAAATCACGGGCTACGGATTTATTGGTTTTTCCCGAAGCTACAAGTTGCAATACCTGGAGTTCGCGAAGGGTGAGGCCACAGGTTTCGTGACGCCGCTTCTGGTTCAACAACCGATTGATCCGTTCCAAATCGGGCCTGGCATTGAGTTCTTCATAAACCCATTTGGCAGCCGAATAGGCGAGATCTGAATTGTCCTTGTCGTCCATTTCCCAATAAACACGTCCTTTAAGTTCCCTGGTGTGCGCGGATTCGTAGGGCAGTTGGAGTGTTTGCCAAATTTTAAATGCTTTTTCCGAATGCTCCAGGGCAAATTGAACACGCCCTTCCGCAAGAAAAACAGCTCCCCGGCAATGAGCGGACATTGCGTGGAGGTAGGGTGCGTCAAATTCCCTGGCAATCCTATGTAATTCACTGCTTGCTTCAAGGGCTTCCCCGGGTTGTTTCACGGCGATCATAATACGCACTACTGCGGGAAGGAGTTCCGCACGTTTTTTTGTATCCTTGGTCTCCCTTAATGTATTTCTTATAGAAGTTTCCGCCGCATCATCCTGTCCCTGTGCCAATCGGAGCAATGCCAGACCGGGTTGTGGTTTTCTGCCCCATTTGGCGGCTTCGCGATAGCAGTCCTCTGCCTCTTCAAAATTTCCAAGTAACCGAAATAGTTCGGCTTTACAGTAAAAGGCCTCTCCGGCCGCCGATTCCCCCGGCGGCCGTGTCAATAGCTTGCACGCTTCCTTAATTTCTTCGAGCGCCTTTTTCCATTCGCCGTGAAATTGGATAATTTCCGCCCTGCGTACCAGGCATTGCCCTCTGAAGGGAACAATGTCCGGCTGCTCATCGCACCACCGGGACAATGCGGATGTCCATTCATGTGCCCTTCCCAGATCCCAGACTTTGCGACATGTTTCGATAACCGCACAGTAAACGATTCCGTACGCAATAGGAAAGACTTTCTCGGTTTCCACAGTTATCATTGTTTCGTCGAGCAGTTTAATCCCTTTGGCCACATCCCCAAGCTGTATCAATGCCTGTCCGTGTCCCAGCCGTCCCAATGCGATCAGGTCGGCATCTCCGAATCGTTCTCCGATAGATACGGCCTGTTGAAAAAGTTTCTGTGCTTTCTTGGGCCGCCCTGATGAGAGTGCCCCCAATCCCGCGGGAACAAGGAACAATCCCCTCTCAGCACAGTCAGGGGCGTTTTCATCACCCAATAGCCTTTCCCCTTTGGCGAGCCATCCACTGCCCCTTGCCATTTCCCTGGCGTTCATAAACATCAGTCCCAACCAAAAGGCACAACGCACCGCCTGTTCCGTTTTCTTCCGGTCCAGATAGCCATTATGGGCCGACTCCAAAATTTGAAAACTTTCAGTATCCTTCCCGGTCAGATAAGCGGCCAGGGCGTAAGTTTCCAATTCTTCGGGCTCCAGGGCGTCGTTCTGCTCGACGTTCAAAAGTCGTTTATAGGTTCCTGTCCAGTTTTCCAATCTTGGCATCGCTTCTCTCTTCTTAATCAACAAAGTATAATTCCCTAATATCGTGGCGGGACAGTTAGAAATTCTTCAGGGTAATTTCTATAAAGTTTATGTTATATCCAATGAACCGGAATTTAAGATTCTGGATTTGTAAATACCGTTCCCCATTCAACTCAAGTTTTTAAACAAAGATATATAGCCATTACATGAAAGGAAGATTATCATGGAAATACTGTCAGACATATCCTTTCATGGAATCGGATGAGGGAAAAGCCCCAGGCCGGGCGGCTGTGCCCAGAGAAAAGAATATATGATTCTCCACCTTTAAAGTGCTTTCAATTAATCGTTCGAGGCCCATATTGAACCCTCTTCTCCAACTAAAGGCTTGGAGTCACCAATCCAGTTAATGGCCCTTTAAGTTAGGCAAACCCTTATGTTTTGAAAATAAATTTAGCCAAAAAGAAAATGCCCGAAATGTTTAACCTATGTTTAACCCAGAACAAAAAAAGAAAGGCCCCCGGTTTCCCGGAAGCCCTGTCCTTATTGATGTGGGCCCTACTGGGTTCGAACCAGTGACCCCCTGCTTGTAAGGCAGGTGCTCTGAACCAGCTGAGCTAAGAGCCCTATTGCTTAATTTACCTCCGGGGGAGGGCCTTCGCCCTCCGAAGCCGCGCCTCGAAGGGCGGGTCGAAGGAGGGTGCAAATATAGAATAGATTTTTATCACCAAAAACAAAAAAACCAAAAAATTACAGGGCATCGGCTACGGTAAAATTGCTGCCGCCAACATAAATTATATCCGATTCAGAGGCTGCCGCAAGGGCCGATTTCACGGCTTCAGGCACGGATTCATACCGCTTTCCTTCCAACCCGAATTCCCTGGCTGCCGCTTGCAATATTTCCGTGTTAAGTCCCCTTGGGATATCCGCCTTACAGAAATAGTACCGGGCATGTTTTGGAAAAAGCGGCAGAATTAGCTCCAGGTTTTTATCTTTCACGAAACCTAGCACGAAATGCATTTGGCGGTGGGGGAGTTTTATAAACTGGGCTACAGTCAATTCCAGCCCTTCCCGGTTATGAGCCGTGTCAAAAATTACCGTGGGGAATTCCCGCATAACCTGCCATCGCCCGAGCAGGCCAGTGTTGGCCACCACATGCATCAGCCCCGTCCGGATGTGTTCTTCCCGTACCCGGGCGTCTCCCAGCACCTGTAGGGTGGCGAGAACGCCTTTTACATTTTTTGTCTGGTAATCGCCCAGCAGGGCCGTTGGAAACACGCGTTTAATTACCTGATCGGCAAAAGTGATGGGTGCCATTCTTTCCCGGGCTATTTCCCCGAATATCTCCGCCACGCCCTCCTGGGTTTCACTGATCACCACGGGCACCCCCGGCTTTATTATCCCGGCCTTCTCCCTGCTTATCTTCTCCAGGGAATCGCCGAGGATGTCGGTATGGTCCAGTCCGATATTGGTGATGAGGGAAACTTCCGGCTTAAGGATATTTGTGGCATCCAGCCGCCCCCCAAGGCCCACCTCTACGACCGCGAAATCGACTTCTGCCGTTGCGAACGACTGAAATGCCATGCCCACCGTCATCTCAAAAAAGGAGAGTTTCCGGCTTTGCAGGAAAGGCCTGTGCTTCCCAATAAAGCCTACCACCTCCTCCTTGCTGATCGGGGTCCCGTTTATGCGGATGCGTTCCCTGAAATCCTTGAGGTGTGGTGAAGTATAGAGCCCCGCCCGATATCCGGCCTCCTGCAGGACGGAAGCCAGCAAATGGCTACTGGAACCTTTCCCGTTCGTGCCGGCCACGTGAATGCTCCTAAAAGCCGTCTCAGGGTGCCCCAAATATTCGGAGAAGGCCAGGATATTGTCTAACCTGGCATTGAGGGCCGGGGTACCCAGCTGCTGGTACATGGGCAGTTGGGTAAACATCCAGGCCAGGGTCTGCTGGTACGTCATGTAGGCTGAGATAAGGCCCCAAATGTAGTAAAATGATGGAGATGAAAATAGCCCATGTAAACCCAGTATTCACGCGACAGGATATCATCCTTCTAAAATGGCCTGGCCTGTAGTTCCCCTTGCCGGTTTGTTATGGAAAGAACAAAAGGATTATGCTTGCATCATGCAGTTGGAAAGACGAAATTACCTCCGGGGAGGGGGTTTGGCAACCCCGTCAATATAACTTTAACATGTAATTCTGTTGCAGCCAAAGGGGGTCTTATGCATTCCCAGCCAATCGGAAACTTCATTATATGTCGGCTCTGAAAAGACAAGTGAACCAGATTGAACGGACCATTTACACTGCTTGCTTATTGCCATCGGAACAAATAATTTCTCAGCGGGGCGGGGTTAAGCAACCCCTGATTCAATTTGCCCATCCAAAAAAATTTAGCATGGTTAGTGCCTGCATGAAAAGTAAAGCACGGCCAGGTTAGCCGATAAAGTCACGGGGTATTTATTCCCCCAATTTGAAGTTAACCACCACAAATCCCACTTGCTGGGAAGGGGCATTATTGTCCTGGTTCCAGCGGTATTGCATGGCCGTCTGCCTTGCGGGTTCCAACAGGCAGGGGTCGTTGTTGGTCGTACCCCTTACCCCCGGGGTGGCACTCACAACCTTACCGCTCCTGTCCACAACAATTTGTACTACCACCCGGCCCTCTTCATTACATTTCTGCTGCACTTTACCACTGCCCTTCAGGGAACGGCCATTGAGGCCGTACCCACCTGTTCCGCTGCCCGTACCCGGACTTCCGTAATAACTGGTGGCATAGGGATCCCCGTCGGGCTGGCCTTTATCACCGGGCTGCTTGTCGTCGCCCTCACTGCCCTGGGCAGTGCCATCCGACTTTGTCAGGCCGCCCATAAGTTCATCCAGTTTTTTCTTTTTGGCTTCCTGCTCCTGCCGGGCCTTTTCCTCGGCCGCTTTTCGTTCCCTTTCCAGTTGTTCAGCCTTCGCCTTGCGCGCCGCGGCTTCCCGCCTCTCGGTTTCCTGCTGTTGTTTGATTTTAATGGCTTCTTCCTCTTCACGGGTTAGGAGCTTTTCCGCCGGCTTCTCAGTGACTTCCTCACTGGCTACTTCCTGCGGAGGGGCTACGGTTTCTTCCTGTACGGCTTTCTCTACTTTCTCTTGTTTTTCGATGGGTTGTGAGCGAACCTTTTCTTTGGGTTGAACCTCTCCCATCCCAAAAGTCGTGGTGCCAAAATTAACGGTAATCCCGTTCTCGATAGGAGGTTCCATATAGGTAAGGCCGATATAGAACATCAACAGGAGGAGTGCACTTAACAGCGCCGTGGTAAGTGTAAAGGATTTCTTTTTGTGTCTCGTGTCTAAGAAAGGCATCAGTTTGGTCGCACTGCCAGGATGACCTTGTAATTATTCCTGTTGGCGATGTCCATCACGCGTACCGCTTCTTTGATGGCTACACTTTCTTCCGCCCTGAGAATAATGGTAGGCTTGTCCTTCCCCTTCAGTGCCTTTTTTAATTCAATTTCAATATAATCCCCGTTGATTCGCTCGTTATTCACAAAATATTCCAGATTCTTATTGATAGTCACCGAAACATTCTGGGTGTTGGTGGATTTACCTTTCGCCTTTGGCAATAACAAATCCAGAGCATTGGGTGAATTCGCCGTCAGCATAAAAAAGATAAGCAGCAAAAACACTATATCCGTCATGGAAGCCATGCTGAATTCCGGACTGATCTTATTTCTCCCCTTGAGTTTCATCCTTCTGCTTTTAAACCGGTTCGTTCAACAAGTCGAGGAACTCCACGGCATTTGCCTCCATTTTGTGGACTACTTTATCCGTGCGGTTTACCAGGTGGTTGTATCCGATATAGGCGATGATCCCCACGATTAGCCCGGCCACGGTAGTGGTCATGGCGGTGTAGATCCCCGATGCCAGGGCTCCCATTTCTGCCTGGCCGCCGCTGCTGGCCATCTGGTGGAAGGCCAGGATCATCCCTATGACCGTACCCAGAAACCCAATCATAGGCGCCGCACCAGCCACTGTGGCCAGGACGTTCACATTTTTCTCCAGTTTGTAGACTTCCAGGGTGCCGGCATTTTCAATGGCAACATTGATGTCGTCCAGGGGTTTGCCAATACGGGAAACGCCTTTTTCAGTCAGCCGGGCCACGGGTGAGTCAGTCTGGGCGCATAAAATTTTTGCTGCTTCCAGCTTCCCGTTCATAACATGGTCCCTGATCTGATTCATAAAATTCTTGTCGATCTGAGAAGCGGCCTTGATGGCCAGCAATCGCTCAAAATAAATGTAAAGGGCAATGGCCAGCATGGCAAAAAGTACCGAAATGATAACGATACTTCCCACACCTCCATTAAAAATCAAATCTATTACCGAAAGTGTTTTCTCTTCTGAAACCAGTTCCCCAACTTGTGATCCGTCTGCCAGATCCTGAAACAATAGCATATTATGTGAGTTAATTTTGCCCTTATAACGGCAGATAATCGATTAAATTATATGTTTAATACGAAATTTCGCATCAGGATAAATGCCGCCGAACCCCCAATAAAACCTAGGAAGGCGAGCCATGCTATCTTCCTGAGGTACCAAAAGAAATCGATTTTTTCCATCCCCATGGCTACTACTCCGGCAGCCGAACCTATTATAAGCAGGCTTCCCCCGGTTCCGGCAGAAAAGGCTATAAAGTGCCAAACCGGATCATCTATGGGTACCGAAAACATGCCCATACTTGCTGCCACGAGTGGTACGTTGTCTATTACGGCAGAGGCAAACCCGAGGATAAGCACCACCAGGTCTGAAACGATCTCGGTCCTGGCTTCTGTGCCCAAAGCGGGCATGGTAGTATCCAGAAAACCTGCAAAATGGAAGAGCATCCCCAGGGATTCCATGGCCGCTACCGCCAGCAGGATCCCCAGGAAGAAGAGGATGCTGGGTAATTCGATCTTTGAGAGCGAATGGTGTACCGGGCTGTGACGGGCTTCGGCATCGCTATCGGCATCCACACTGGAAATACTGAACTTGGAACTGCTGTATATTTCCGCGAAAGTGGCAACCACAGCCAGGGAAAGCATCATCCCTACATAAGGTGGCAAATGCGTGATGGTTTTAAAGACGGGTACGAAAATGATAGCTCCCAGGCCGAGGTATAACATGGTGGAGCCGAATTTGGTCTTGGGTGGGTCCGGTTTAGTCAGGTCAGTTTCTATTTTCCCCTGGAATATTTTGTATCGGCTGGCGGCCAGGGCAGGTATTGCCACGCAAGCTATGGACGGGACGAAGACGTGTTCGATGAGCTGGGCCGTTGTGACCTTGTTGCCAATCCACAACATGGTGGTCGTAACATCCCCTATGGGCGACCAGGCACCCCCGGCATTCGCGCCAATGATGATGAGCCCTGCAAACCAAAGGCGTGTTTCCCGGTCGGATATCACCTTCTGCAGAATGGTTACCAGGACAATGGTCGCTGTAAGGTTATCAATGATTGCAGAAAGGACAAAGGACAACACGGCAAACAACCACAACAACCTTTTTTTGCTCTTGGTTTTAATATACCCTTTTATGGTGGCGAACCCGTCAAAATAATCAATGATCTCCACTATGGTCATAGCTCCAAGAAGGAAAACCAGGATTTCGGCCGTTTTCCCGAGGTGGTGTAGTAAAATGTCGTCAAGATGTGTGGGCTCCAATTCCTTAAGACTCGTATTCACCTCATAAACAGGCATGTGGGTAAGGGCAATAATAGCCCAGAGCAGAGCCATCATGGCCAGGGCCGGAATAAGTTTGTCAATTTTCAGGTTGTGTTCCAGGGTAATGGCGAGGTAGCCTGCAAAAAAGACAATTACAATAATGGTTTCCATGGTGTTGGTATTAGATGAGTTGTTTCAAGGCAATTTCAAACGCCGTCTGGGTTAGGTTTTTCTTGTCCGGATTTTGCTTAAAGATATTCAAAATTGCTTTTCTAATCGTATCGGAGGTATCTTTAAATATGAGTTCATCTTCCATGGATACCCTGCGTTCCATGAAATAGGCAAACACCCTGGCCATCCCGCAATTGGAAATAAAATCAGGGATCAGGCTAACCTGCCGGTCCGTATATTCCATTATGGGACCGAAGAAAATCTCCGGGTCGGCGAAAGGGACGTTGGCCCCGCATGATATCACTTCAAGTCCCGAATTGATAAGCCCGGAGACCTGTTCCCGGGTTACCAGGCGGGAAGCGGCACAGGGGGCAAAGATCTCGGCCTGCAAGGTCCAAACCCGGTCGTTCATTTCTTCAAAAGGGATCAAACGGTCTGCATCTACAATCAGGGAATTCCCCTTTTTATTGAGAAAAAAGCCCTGGATCTCGTCATAGCTGAACCCATCTTCCTTGATAACACCGCCTCCACGGTCCAGGATCGCGACAATTTTAACGCCCATGCGGGCGAGGTAGAAGGCGGCTGCAGAGCCCACGTTGCCGAAGCCCTGGATAATAGCCTTCTTCCCGATCACCTGCCCCCCGTAAATTTCATAATAATGACGGATGGCCTCGGCAACGCCAAACCCGGTAATCATATCGGCCACCGTGTATTTCTTTGTAATATCCGGTGAATACACAGGGTTTTCAAGCACCTTGCTGACTCCCAGCCGCAATTGCCCGATCCGGTTGATCTTATCCGCTTCGGTCGGTTTGAAATGTCCGTTAAAGACTCCCTCTTGCGGATGCCATACCCCCGCATCCTCGGTAATTGGGATCACCTCATGGATCTCGTCCACGTTCAGGTCTCCCCCTGTTCCGTAATAGCTCTTTAGCATTGGAGCCACGGCATGGTACCAGCGTTCCAGCACCCCCCGTTTCCGGGGATCGCTTGGATTGAAGTTTATCCCGGATTTTGCCCCGCCTATGGGAGGTCCCGAGATAGTGAATTTTACTTCCATGGTTTTTGCAAGGGAAAGCACTTCATTCATATCCAGGCCTTCCCGCATGCGCGTACCCCCTCCGGCAGCTCCGCCCCGCAGGGAATTGATGACCGTCCAGCCCTCCGCTTCCGTTTCCGGGTCGTTCCAGTGGAATACGATTTCAGGCGCACTGCTTTCGTACGTTTGCAATAAGTCTTTCATTCAGAACCGTGTCTGTAGGCGTAGTAAATCTGCAATAAATGCGTCAATCTGTTCATGTAAAAAGTTAAGCAACACGCCTGTTCCAGCAATCAAGGCACATACGGGAATAGTATCTGAAGAGTGATGTGCCTGTGACAAATATAAAAATATTGCAACGCCTGAAAAGTATTTTTCCCCCTTATTCGCCCACTATCCCTGTTTGGATAAACTTCTTTTCCGATTCCTTTTAAACCAGGTCTGTTTGATTGAATTTCTTATCCCAACACCATATATTTGCCTGATCCCTAAAAGTGGCAGGAACTCATGGATTTTCAACTAAGCGAAGAACAGAAAATGATCCGGCAGGCGGCCCGGGATTTTACCCGTACCGAACTGCTTCCCGGCGTTATTGAAAGAGATGAATCACAGACCTTTCCATACGAACTTATTCACAAAATGGGGGAACTTGGCTTTCTGGGAATGATGGTCGATCCCGAATACGGGGGAAGCGGCCTGGACACCCTCTCCTACGTGCTCACCATGGAGGAAATTTCTAAAATGGACGCCTCGGCCGCGGTGATTATGTCAGTGAACAACTCGCTAGTATGTTGGGGCCTTGAAGCTTTCGGATCGGAGGCACAGAAAATAAAATACCTGAGCCGCTTGAGTACCGGGGCTTCTCTCGGGGCTTTCTGTCTTTCTGAACCAGAGGCAGGTAGCGATGCCACCTCCCAAAAAACCACGGCCCTGGACAAGGGGGATCATTACCTGCTGAATGGCACCAAAAATTGGATCACCAATGGAAATTCCGCCGATACCTACCTGGTCATGGCGCAAACCCATCCGGCCGAAGGCCATAAAGGGATCAATGCCCTCATCGTGGAAAAAGGTATGGCAGGGTTTGAGATTGGCCCAAAGGAAAATAAACTGGGAATCAGGGGAAGCGATACGCACTCCCTGCTGTTCAATGATGTGAAGGTTCCAAAGGAAAACCGCATCGGCGAGGATGGCTTTGGCTTTACATATGCCATGAAGACCCTGGCCGGAGGCCGGATCGGAATTGCCGCTCAAGCCCTGGGAATTGCTGCCGGCGCCTATGAACTTGCAAGGGATTATTCAAAGGAACGCCAGGCTTTCGGGACGGCAATCAGCAACCATCAGGGCATCGCCTTTAAGTTGGCCGATATGTATACCCGCATCGAGGCCGCCAGGCATTTAGTCTATAAAGCTGCAATGGATAAGGACCAGGGACGGTCTTACAACCTTTCAGGTGCTGTGGCCAAACTCTACGCTTCGGAGGTGGCCATGGAAACTTCGGTGGAAGCAGTACAGATCCATGGAGGCAATGGGTACGTAAAGGATTACCACGTTGAGCGTATGATGCGCGACGCCAAGATCACCCAGATATACGAAGGCACATCCGAAATTCAGAAAATCGTTATTTCGAGAAGCATTTTGAAGGACTGACCCTTCGCCCACCCTCCTTGTTTTTGGGGGCAAGCCATCGATATTTCAATATTTTCGGTGTATCTTATGGATTTGGAGGGGATGATCTCCGGAAAAAGCCTTAATTATCAATCCCTGCCCCTATATTTTCTAGCCATGGTCCATGCGTGCCACCCATATTAACAATATGCTAATTTCTTATGCCCAAATATGGGATATTGAGGAATTTTTTAAATAATATTTCCATCGTTGCATATATTAATCAGTTCCCGTAAAAATGCTATTAATTATTTATCAAAATTGATATTTTTGAGAAAATACCGTAACAAATGAAGATGAAGAAACAAGGATTATACCTGCCTGAATTTGAACACGACAATTGCGGCGCCGGATTTATCTGCAGCCTGAAAGGGAAGAAGTCCAATGACATCATCCACAAGGCCCTGGAAATCCTCGTAAAATTGGAACACCGGGGTGCCGTCAGTGCCGATGGTAAGACCGGTGACGGGGCAGGGATCCTGATCGATATCCCCCATGAATTTTTCAGGGAGGCGCTCTCTTTTAAACTCCCCGCGCCCGGGCAATATGCCGTGGGCAATATTTTCCTTCCCCAAAGAGACAATCAAAGGGCATACTGTATCTCCGTTTTTGAAGAGAATATCCAAAAACAAGGGCTTCGCCTTTTAGGGTGGCGGGACGTACCGGTGAACAAATCCATCCCGGGGCGGATCGCAGTGGAAACCGAACCTTTTGTAAGCCAGATCTTTATTGGAAAATCGGAGCCCAAACAAACAGACGAAGAATTTATACGCAAACTCTATATCGCCAGAAAGGTTACTGAGCATACCATCTTGAATTCCAAGCTTTCAGAGAGCAATTATTTCTATGTGCCCAGCCTGTCTACCAGGATCATTATCTTCAAAGGGCTGCTGATGCCCCAGGACATCAAATTATATTATAAAGATTTGATGGATCCCAAAGTGGTCACCCGACTGGCCCTGGTTCACCAGCGGTTCTCTACCAATACATTCCCTACATGGGACCTGGCGCAGCCATTCCGTTATATGTGCCACAATGGCGAAATTAACACGCTGAGAGGAAATGTCTCCAGGATGTGCTCCCGGGAAGAATTGCTTCGGAGCGATTTGTTCGGTGAGGAAATTAACGACATCCTGCCTATCATCCTCCCGGGAAAATCGGATTCGGCCACCATGGACATGGTGGTGGAACTTTTGTTGATGACAGGGCGTTCCCTGCCTGAAGTCATGATGATCCTGGTACCGGAAGCCTGGGAGAAGAACCCGGATATGTCTGAAGCCAAAAGGGCATTCTACGAATATTATTCCTGTATGATGGAACCCTGGGATGGGCCTGCCTCCATCCCCTTTACAGACGGGAATTACATAGGGGCCCTGCTCGACCGGAATGGGCTTCGGCCTTCCCGGTATTCGATGACCAAGGATGGGTATGTGATCATGTCTTCCGAAACCGGGGTCCTGGACCTGGAACCAGAAAATATTGAATTCCACGGACGGCTCGAGCCGGGAAAAATGTTCCTGGTGAACATGGAAGAAGGACGCATCGTGAATGACGAGGAGATCAAGGAGGCAATCGCCAGGCGGTATCCGTATAAGGAATGGCTGGACAAATACCTGGTACACCTGCGAAACATCCCTTATAACGACTGTCCATTATTCCTGGGGGAAGCGTCGCTCGAAAAGCGGAAAGTAGTATACGGGTACACCCTGGAAGATATCAACACCATCATCCTCCCCATGGGTAAAAATGCCAAGGAACCCATCGGGTCCATGGGCACCGATACGCCCATAGCGGTATTGTCTGACCGACCCCAGCTGATCTACAACTACTTTAAACAGTTATTTGCCCAGGTTACCAACCCGCCTCTTGACGGCATACGGGAAGAACTCATTTGCGACATCAGCCTTACCCTGGGAAGCGATCACAACATTTTCGATTTTTCACCGCTCCACTGCCGGAAATTAAAGATCCAGAACCCGGTTATTTCCAAGGAAGACCTGGACAAGATTAAAAATTACGATGCGAGTCCGGATTACAAGGTAGTTTCCATCCCGATGCTGTATCCGGTTGCCAAGGGCCACAACGGGCTCGAAGAAGGATTGCAATCCCTGATGGACCAGGCAGAACAGGCCATAGACCAGGGCGCCAATATCCTGATCCTTTCAGACCGAAATGTCAATAAGGACGAGGCCCCCATCCCGGCGCTACTTGCCTGCTCGGCTGTGAACAGCGGGTTGCAGAGGTTGCGGAAAAGAAACAAGATCAGCATTATTATAGAATCGGCCGAACCGCGGGAAGTTCATCATTTTGCCTTGCTGTTCGGATTTGGCGCCAGCGCCATCAACCCGTACCTGGTAAATGAGATTATTGCCGAACAGATTCATGCAAATGACATCACGGAGTTCACCTTCGAAGAGGCCATTGAAAATTATAACAAGGCCATTGGGAAGGGAATCCTGAAAGTTATGAACAAGATTGGGATCTCAACCCTGAATTCCTACAGAGGTTCACAGTTATTTGAATGTATAGGGCTCAACACCGTCCTGGTAGACCGCTATTTCCCAAACACACCAACACGGATACAGGGGATCGGGTTGTACGAAGTTGAAAAGGAAATTTCCAAAAGGCATAACGACGCCTTCCGCAAAGAGAAGGTAGCTGCGGATCTCGACCTGGAGATAGGAGGCGAATACCGATGGAGAAGGGATGGGGAGAAGCACATGTTTAACCCTGTTTCAATTGCCAAGCTGCAGAAAGCGGTGCGTAACAATGAGCCGGAGACGTACAGGGAATTTGCCGAAATTGTCAATGAGCAGTCTAAAAACCTGATGACCATCCGCGGCTTGTTCGAATTTTCCAATTACGACCCAATCTCCCTGGATGAAGTGGAACCCTGGACCGAGATTGTCAAACGTTTCAAAACCGGGGCCATGTCTTATGGTTCCATCAGTAAGGAAGCCCATGAGAACCTGGCCATCGCTATGAACCGCATCGGCGGGAAAAGCAATTCAGGTGAAGGGGGTGAGGATCCGGACCGCTTTTATAAAAATCAGACCGGGGATTGGCGAAACAGCGCCATAAAACAGGTGGCATCAGGTAGGTTTGGGGTCACTTCGAATTACCTGACGAACGCCCAGGAGATCCAGATTAAAATGGCCCAGGGCGCCAAGCCAGGCGAAGGGGGCCAGCTGCCCGGACCCAAGGTCAACCCCGCCATAGCCAAGACCAGGAGTTCTACCCCCTATGTGGGACTGATCTCCCCCCCGCCCCATCACGATATTTATTCTATAGAAGACCTTTCCCAATTAATCTACGACCTGAAATCTGCGAACCGGGAAGCGAGAATCAATGTGAAACTGGTTTCAGAAGTAGGTGTGGGAACGGTTGCCGCAGGTGTAGCCAAAGCGAAGGCGGATGTAATCCTTATTTCCGGATTTGATGGCGGCACCGGGGCATCTCCGCTAACGTCCCTGAAACATGCCGGCCTGCCCTGGGAATTGGGAATTGCCGAGGCACAGCAAACTCTGGTCCTCAACGATTTGCGGAACCGGGTGGTTCTGGAGTGTGACGGCCAACTGAAAACCGGAAGGGATGTGGCGGTTGCCTGCCTGTTGGGAGCAGAGGAATTCGGATTTGCCACGGCACCCCTTGTGGCATCAGGCTGTATCATGATGCGGGTATGCCACCTGAATACCTGCCCTGTGGGAATAGCCACTCAAAACCCGGAGTTGAGGAAGAAGTTTGAAGGAAAACCCGAACATGTGGTGAACTACATGTATTTTATCGCCCAGGAACTTCGGGAGATCATGGCCCAACTGGGATTCCGGACGGTTAATGAAATGGTGGGGCAGGTGCAGAAACTCGACCGTAAAAAGGCCATTGAACACTACAAGGCGAGGGGAATAGACCTGACGCCTATCCTGCACCAGATCCCGGTACCGATTGGGACAAAACTTTACAATACCCAACCCCAGGTCCACCTGGTAGACAAATCGATTGAATTTGAAATCATAGAGAAAGCCCATCCTGCCCTTTTCAGGAAGGAAAAGACCCACCTGGATTTTCCAATCCACAATACAGACCGGGCCGTTGGGGCTATTATTAGCAACGAGATCTCGAAGATCTATGGAAGCGATGGCTTGCCCGATAATACGCTTAAGATCAATTTTACTGGTTCGGCGGGTCAAAGTTTTGGGGCGTTCGCAACCAAAGGCCTGACCATGGTGGTGAATGGCAATACCAATGATTATATGGGCAAAGGCCTTTCCGGGGCAAAATTGATCATCAAAGTCCCGGAAAAATCAACTTTCAAGCCAGAAGAGAATATCATTATCGGGAACGTTGCGCTCTATGGGGCTACATCCGGAGAGGCCTACATCAATGGCAAAGCCGGGGAGCGTTTCTGCGTCCGGAATTCTGGTGCCAAGGCCGTCGTAGAGGGTATTGGCGACCATGGATGCGAATATATGACTGGGGGCGTTGCCGTAATTCTCGGCACTGTTGGCAGAAATTTCGGAGCAGGCATGAGTGGGGGCATAGCCTATGTCCTGGATGAGGATAAAACCTTCGAACGGAATTGCAATACGGAGGCCCTGAACCTGTTGCCGGTAGATGAGGATAACGATATAGCCCAGTTGCGGGAGCTCATAGAAAACCATTACAACGCAACCCAAAGTCCGTTGGCGCAGCGGATTTTGGAGAAATGGGAATATTATCTGCTCAAGTTCATAAAGATATTCCCGGAAGAGTATAAACAGGCTTTGATACGGCTGGAGAAGGAGAAATTGGAAATTATTTAACAGGACAAATGGGAAAGATTACAGGATTTTTGGAATTCGATAGAAAAACGGAAAAATATACCCCGGTAAAAGAGCGGGTTAAAAATTTCAAGGAATTTACCATTCCGCTGAAAAAAAAGGAATTAAAGGAGCAGGGGGCCCGTTGTATGGATTGTGGGATCCCTTTCTGTCATAGCGGGTGCCCTCTCGGCAACCTTATTCCCGATTTTAACGATGCGGTGTACCAGGGGAAGTGGGACAAGGCGTCGCAAATTCTGCACGCAACCAATAATTTTCCGGAATTCACCGGTCGATTGTGCCCTGCCCCCTGTGAAGAAGCCTGTGTATTGGGAATAAATGAAGACCCCGTTACCATTGAGAATATAGAAAAGAACATAGCGGAAACCGCCTTTAAAAATGGCTGGATAGTAGCGAATCCGCCGGAGAAACGCACGGGGAAAAAGGTGGCGGTTGTCGGATCCGGCCCTGCCGGCCTGGCTGCGGCACAACAACTGAACCGCGCTGGTCATTTGGTTACTGTTTTTGAACGAGATGAAAAACCCGGGGGGTTGTTGCGATTTGGCATCCCGGATTTTAAAATGGAAAAGAGAATCATTGACCGCCGGACTAAAATCATGGAGGAAGAAGGCATAATTTTTCAGTGTGGAGTTCATGTAGGGAAGGATATCCGGGCAGATCAGCTCAAGGAAGAATTTGATGCCATATTGCTATGCGGGGGTGCTACTATCAGACGGAATCTGCCCATAGAAGGTGCCGAACTGAAAGGGGTGGTGCAGGCGATGGACTTCCTGGCCCAGAACAACCGGAGGGTTGCCGGCGTGACTGAACTGGGGGAAGAGATATTGGCCAAAGACAAGCATGTAGTCGTAATTGGCGGCGGGGATACCGGATCGGACTGTATTGGTACTTCCTTCCGGCAGGGCGCCCGTTCGGTTTCGAATTTTGAGATCCTCAGCAAGCCTCCGAGTGACCGCCCGGTGGACCAACCCTGGCCGTTCTGGCCCATGAGGTTGCGCACCAGCTCTTCCCATAAGGAAGGGGTGGAGCGATATTTCAGCATTTCAACCAAAAAATTCATAGGTGATAAGGATGGGAATCTTAAGGCATTGGTCACGGTGGAAGTGGAATGGGAGAAAGTTCCCGGAAAAGGCATGTCATTACGAGAGATAAAAGGCACGGAGAAGGAATGGGAATGCGGGCTGGCTTTATTGGCGCTGGGATTCACCGGATCTGAAATGACCATTGCCGGGCAATTGGGGATCGAATCAGATCAAAGGTCTAATATCAAGGCAACCGTGAAGGATTATATGACGAATGTACCCGGGGTATTTGCTGCCGGGGACCAGCGCAGGGGGCAATCATTAATCGTATGGGCCATTTCTGAGGGGCGGCAGGCCGCCTACCATGTTGATACTTACCTGATGGGTTCCTCCAGCCTCCCGCTCAAAGGGGAGGGGGATTTGCCGAGGGTTTAGTCGGAATCGCATGGTTCCATCCCGACGGATTTTCCTGCGAACATAGAAACCTTAACGTGCACTGCTTTCTTATCAGCATTGTAATGCCAGTTACATGCGCCTGATTTTCATTCTATATACCGGAATTCCTACTTTTTGTGCCTTTTGTAATTAAAATGCAAGGTTTTAGCACTCCCGGCTCGTAATTTACTGCCGTGGGGAGGGGGCTATGCCCCCCAAAGTAAGGACAGACTCAGTGATGGTGGGGGCATGCTACCCCACCCCGGGCTCAAGATACAGTTGCCGGCTGCAAAAGGCAAGCGGCGGTTTTTAGCACAGCTGGGTTTCTCCCATCACAATGGCGGGCCCCTCACTGGAAAAAACCTTAAAAATATCCGAAGTCGGTATGAACTAGGCCTGTTGCTGGTCTGGAATTCCTGCTTTTTGTGCCTTTTGTTATCAAAACGCAAGGTTTTAGCACTCCCGGCTTGTAATTTACGGCCGTGGGGAGGGGGCTTTCCCCCTGGCCATGGAGGCTGTAGGTATGTGGGGTAATGCTCCCATGATTAAATCAATAATAACATTGATTGTACGCCCTTCATTATCTGAATTTTAGAGTATATTAAATATCTGAACGTATTTTATTTTGATTTTGGATAAGTCACTTTTTCTTCCTGTTACTTAGGCTTATTGTTTTATTTTTTATAATAGGCTTCGCCCAGATACTAATACTAAAAACAAATAACAGAGCAACAAAATTAAGTAACATCCCGACTCTCAATGAAGTGAGATCACTAACAAACCCAATAAGCACCTGCAATACCGCCCCACCCATTATTCCCGTCATTAATATCCCCGCAAAGGAACCATGATGTTCGTTCACAGAATTTAATGCGAGTGATAGAATGATGGGATACATCACTGATAAAAAAATCCCGCATAGTTGAAAGGAATATAAAGATGTAATGGCGTTTCCATAAAGCGCAATTGCGAGACTAAGTATTGCAAGACCAGTAAACAACCTTAATATTAATTTACTGTCCAATATTTTGAGTAAAACCAATCCGATTACTCCCCCTATTGTCATATATCCCCAAAAATTACCAACAGCAGCTGCTCCGGTGGTTTGGTAATCGAAATCATGATAAATCTGTAGAAATTTGGACATCCAGTAAGAAATGCCCTGTTCTACGCCCACATAAGCGAATATTCCCAAAAAATATAAAATGACCTCTTTGCTTTTGAATAAACCGTAATAAGTTGTTCTGGATCCTACTTTCTCCTCCTCTTTTAAATCTACTTTGGGAAATGTAATTGTGATTATTATAAATATCATTATTAAACTAGCCGTTGCAAATAGCCAGTAAATGGAAACCCAGGACATTTCTGCAGGAACTATGTGAGCAAGTACCTTTATAAACCAGTTATTAGATTTCCCCGTTTCGGCTAAACTTGTCACCAACCATGAATACACTTGCGGACTTACAAATGAAGCCGCCCCAAAAATCAGCTGCGCCAGGACCGAAGTAAAGGCATAATGTTCTTCTCCACCGGTCACTCTTAATAAAGGATTAATTACGACCTGCAAAATTGCCATCCCCGCACCAATGGTAAAAAGTGTTATCAAAAACACTCCGAAAGTTGGGATATATGCGAAGAGAATTGAACCAAATAATGCCAGAAAAAAGGCCACGATCATCAATCGTTTTTCTCCGTATTTTTCAAGCATAAAGCCAGACGGGATAGACATCACTCCATAAGCAATAAAGAAAGTAAAAGGCAAAAAACCAGCCATAGTTTCGCTTAGCCCGAAACTTACCGACACACTGGGGTTTAAAGCACCCAATATGTTGGTTAAAAATGATATATAAAAAAATGTTACTAAAATCAGGGCTACTATCCTGTAACTTTTTTTCATATTAAAAGTTGGTTTCCTATCTCATCACTTAGCGGGAATTAGAAATATTGGTGCAATAGGCTATTGATAAATTAGCCTTTTCAAGCTTATCCCTTTATCGATCCCTGATTCATCCAGTGAAGATTCATGTAAAATCAAATTTAATAAAAAAGTACAGTTGAATTAAATGATAAGTGCGTTCAAAGAATCCCGACGCTTTCGGTCGGGAACTGCGTGGCGGCGGCTTGCTGACTACCCGATCCTGCGAGCAGAGCGATGCAGGAGGGTTGTAGGAAGCAATCCCTACCGACGGTCGCAGACCGGAGCGTGGGGACTACACTTTCGTATCTTCCCTTCCAGGGTTGCCGGCGGCCAAACGTCAGTGGCTCTCCCACCTGGCGGGGGATAAAAAAAGAATCCCGACCATTGGTATGATCGGGATCCCAAATCACGTAAAACGCGATAAAGAAGGCGGCGGCTTGCTGACTGCCCGTGGCTACGAGCGAAGCGCTGTAGGAACGGATGCAGCAAGCAATCCCTGCCGAACGCAGTGAGCGCAGGGACTACTCCTTCATGTAAATTCCAACAAAAAAAGACCCCTGCATTGCTGCAGAGGTCTTTTAAAGAAGGCGGCGGC
>Ga0102952_1000281_pt1 | contig 21315 bp, 18 predicted proteins | sample SalPon2A_C_D1_MG_FD_78506 | JGI IMG/M metagenome (GOLD analysis project Ga0102952, IMG submission 78506) | Soil microbial communities from South San Francisco under conditions of wetland restoration - Salt Pond MetaG R2A_C_D1_MG | ecosystem: Environmental > Terrestrial > Soil > Wetlands | place... | reverse complement strand
TCTCAATAAGGGTTGCCCATCTTCCGAGATGTATTATCTCTTCGTCGGAAAGAACGTATGATTCCTGTTCCTTTTTTGTTGTCCTGATATTTACGGTACTTTTACCTCCTCCGTCCGAATAGACCATCTTTTTCTGTTTTGCACCCTTTTCCTTTTCTATGATCGGACTCATCTTCTTGTTATTTAGAGCGGGTTTGAACACTATGTAATGGTCAGGAGTTATAATTCCCTGCACGATGTTCTCTCCGAGCCCCCATGCAGCGTCAATTACAACAACGTTCGGGAATCCGGTTTCTGTATCTATTGAGAACATAACCCCTGCACTTGCCTTGTCGGATCGTACCATCTTCTGTACTCCTATCGAAAGCGCTATATCCATATGATCAAATCCCTGATTCTCCCTGTAGGTGATAGCACGATCTGTAAATAGGGAGGCGTAACATTTTCGGCAGGCATCGAGTAGTTGTTCCTCGCCGGATATATTCAGATAACTTTCCTGCTGTCCTGCAAAACTTGCTTCCAGCAGGTCTTCAGCTGTTGCACTACTTCTTACTGCCACGTCGACCTCTTCAGTTTTATAACGTTTGGAAAGTTGCCTGTATCCGTTTCTTATTGATTCGGAAATGATTTCGGGGAATGCAGAAGCCAGAAAAAAACCCCGAATGGCATTACCGACCTTTTCCAAAGGTAATTGTCCGCTATTCAATTTATCCATTTGTGACCGGATCTTATCTTCGAGTTCATTTGATCTTACAAATTCCCTGTAAGCTTCTGCAGTGGTGGCAAATCCTTCGGGAACACGGATTCCATGTTTTTTCATTTTACTTATCATTTCCCCGAGAGATGCATTTTTTCCCCCTACGATCGGGACATGATCAGAGTTAAGGTCTTCAAACCATCTAATATATTGCTTATCCTTTTTCATTGTCTTACCTCCTGAACCGGTACATTTATTTACAAATATTTACAAAGATTATTTTAATCATCTGTTTACAATTTCCTGCAATTCAAGAGCATTTATGGCTGCATATCCTTTTTCATCATTATCGAAATACAAATAGACCTCTTTTCCTTCGTTCAGCCATTGCAATATATTCTCTGCCCATTCTTCCAGGGAGTCATTGCTATAGCTACCCTGGTAAGGTCCGTCGGGACCATGCAGTCTTACGTAGACAAAATCAGCTGTAATAATAAATGGTGAAATATTACCCGCGAGTTCATATATACAGAAAGAGACGTTGTGATCTTCCAGGATGTGGCAAATTTCAATGTCGAACCATGATTCGTCCCTGAATTCAAATGCGTATTTGTAACCCTGAGGGAGTGCGCTCAAAAAGCTTTTAAGTCTTTTGCTGTTAATATTCCAGTTAGACGGAAGCTGAAATAGAACGGGGCCTGTATGTTCACCGAGTATCTTTATACTATCTAAAAATTTTGAGACAGGTGCAGAAGGGTCTTTCAGTTTTTTCATATGGGTGATATATCTGCTGGCCTTTACCGAAAAGATGAATCCGACTGGTACATTTTCGGTCCACTGAGATAATGTTTTTTCTTCGGGTATCTGATAGAATGTGTTGTTAATTTCTACGGTTGAAAAATGTTGCGAGTATAATTCGAGCATTTTATTATTCTGCACTTCTTCAGGATAAAATGGCCCCTTCCAATGGTCATAATGCCATCCCGAAGTTCCGATGTGTATCCTGTCACCGATGCTCATTTTACTTTTTAAATATCTGTTTCGCCTCTCTTACCATCTGGTTTGCGTAACCCCATTCGTTATCATACCAGCACATCAATTTAACAAGGTCTCCTCCGATTACCTGTGTCATCTCCAAATCAACGACTGAAGCCCGTGGGTCCATTATAATGTCTGATGATACTATGGGATCGTGTGATATCCCTAGTACACCATTGTATTTCTCACTTTTAGACTCTTCCTCAAAGATAATGTTGATCTCCTCTTTCGTAATATCTTTTCCTGTTACGAATACCAGATCTGCGATGGATCCTACCGGAACAGGTGCTCTTACTGCTACACCATCGAATTTTCCATCCAGAGCGGGTATTACCTTTGTAGTTGCAATAGCTGCTCCTGTTGAAGTGGGAACCAGGTTCGCCGCACCGGCTCTCCCCCTTCTGAATTTACTGCTGGGGCTGTCAACAATGGCCTGACTTGCGGTATATGCATGTATGGTCGTCATGACCGCTTTTATAATTCCTACACGCCTTTCCATTACCTCTACAACTGGTGTAATGCAGTTGGTAGTGCAGCTTGCACATGAAATAATATTATCTGAATCATTCGGGTCATTTACAGCATGCACGACTGTTACAACTTCCTCACTTTTAGATGGCGCGGACAGAATAACTTTCTTCGCTCCCGCGTCCAAATGCTTTTGCAGACCCTCTTTTCTTGTAAACAAACCTGTACATTCAAAAACCAGGTCTACATCGAGTTCTTTCCAGGGAAGTTTTGAAGGATCTTTTTCACTATAGACAGGATATGAGTTTCCGTTAACTACTATATTATTACCTTCGGCTTTAACGGATTTTTCGTATCTCCCGTAAACCGTGTCGTATTTTAATAAGTAGGCAAGGTTATCTGCAGGAACAAGATCATTTATTGCAACGATATCCAGACCTTGTGTGTCAAGAACGATCTTAAATGTTGCTCTTCCAATCCTTCCGAATCCATTTATTGCTACTTTTGCCATGATTGATCACCCTTTTGTGAATTTGTAAAACTTAATTTTAAAGTACTTTAAATATCTAATATATATTAACCTAACAAAATAGATGCCAAATCATGTATCTATCTAAAATCAATGAAAATATGATGTTCCGAATTGATATTCCGGATATATTGCTGTCATATGTCTTATAATAAAACGGTAATGAATCCTGTAATATTAAGTATGAAATATAGCGAAATAACAAATGCGTCCTTTGCTGGAGAGAACTGTCGGAACCATTTGCTCGTCACCATATGATACCAAGAAGCAAGGGTGGGAGAGAAACCGTGGAACATCACCGGGTCTGCCACAGCAAGATACATTCTGTTTTAAGTATTAAACAGCTGAATTCAGAGCTCTGCAGCATAGATGATTTAAATGAGCATGATGAAATCAGGAAATTCATAAATTGGCTTGACGGAAAACCTCCGCAGTTTTATAAAAGGACAAGATAAAAATTACGATTTTGAGCTTATAAATGTAGACTGATATTTGTAATCCGGTTATTATTTCCGGCTTGACAAATAATTTTTATGCATGATTTTATATTAATCTGAAATGGATGCGCCCGTAGCTCAGCAGGACAGAGCAACGGACTTCTAATCCGTAGGTCAGAGGTTCGAATCCTCTCGGGCGCGAAAAAGAAATCGATGGTGGGTGTAGCTCAGCCTGGTTAGAGCACTTGGTTGTGGCCCAAGAGGTCGCCGGTTCGAATCCGGTCATCCACCCATCTACTCTCCTTTAACCATGTTTTTAACATATCTTTTTAAAATTTTACGGAGCATATATGGGATTTAAATCTGGCATTATAGGGCTGCCCAACGTTGGTAAATCAACTTTATTTAATGCGCTTACGAGTGCAGGAGCTGAGGCCGAGAATTTCCCTTTTTGCACTATTGATCCGAATATAGGAGTAGTCCCCGTACCTGACGAACGTCTGGACAATATTTCATCAATTGTTAATCCGAAAAAAATCACACCTGCCTATATAGAGATCGTGGATATAGCCGGGCTTGTTAAAGGAGCATCAGAGGGGAAAGGAAAGGGTAACGCATTTCTCTCTCACATAAGAGAAGTAGACCTCATCCTTCATGTAGTAAGGTGTTTTGATGATCCTAATATCATGCATGTCGAAGGATCTATTGATGCTGTCAGGGATATACACACTATACAGGACGAACTGGTCCTGAAAGACCTTGAGACACTCGAAAAGCGCGAACAAAGGCTCGCCACACAGGCGAAAAGCGGGGATAAGGAAGTTGTAAAGGAATACGAGATCGTGAAGTCACTTAAAAACTTCATACAAGAAGGAAATAATGCAAGAAATTTTGAAATAGATGATAAACACAGACATATATACAAGGAGCTGGGTCTTCTTACATCCAAGCCTGTCCTGTATATATGTAATGTTGAAGAAGATGAAATTCCTGATGCTGCTGATAACGAAGAGGTAAAAAAAGTAAAGGAACATGCGGAAGAATTCGATGATGATGTAATTGTGGTCTGTGCAAAGATAGAATCCGAAATTGCAGAGCTGGATGGTGAGGAAAAGGAACTGTTCCTTAATGAGCTTGGGCTCAGGGAGTCAGGGCTGGACAGGCTAATAAAAGCTGCGTATAAGAAACTCGGACTTATCACTTATTTTACTGCTGGTCCGAAGGAAGTTCATGCATGGACTATTGAATCCGGAACAAAAGCTCCGCAGGCGGCGGGGAAGATACACAGCGATTTTGAAAAAGGGTTCATTAGAGCCGAGACTATTGGTTACGATGATTATATATCTAACGGTTCAGAAACCGCAGCCAGAGAAGCCGGCAGAATGCGCTCTGAAGGGAAGGATTATGTAGTAAAAGACGGCGACGTTATGCTTTTCAGATTCAATGTATAATTTCAAATCCAATATTGCATCTCCGGACTTATTCAGGATTATAATTGACAGTTAACTGCTTGTAATCTAGAATCACACTAAACCCGGTATTACCAATGTATAAATCTTTAATACGCCCCGTATTAAATAACCTTGATTCCGAGACCTGGCACGGCGTGGCCAGAGAGCTGATGCATTTTGCTGAAATAACGCCTCTCACACTAAGTATTCTTGAGAGACTTTCATGTGGAGGGTCCAGATTTACTGATTCAAGACTCAAGGTTTGTCCGGGCGGCATTAAGCTTGAAAACCCTCTGCTGGTTGGAGCGGGATGGGATAAGTCGGGAAGAGCGGTAAAGGCTTTATGGACTATAGGTTTTTCGGGGGTTGAAGTCGGTTCTGTGCTCGAATACGGACAGCCGGGTAATCCGAAACCCAGACAGTTTATGCTTAATTCCGGAGTGTGTCTTAACTGGCTTGGATTTAACAGCCCCGGAATGGAAATAGTTTCACGTAATCTGGACAGGTACAGGTCTTCGGGCATCCCGATAGGAATAAGTATAGGTATAAACAAATTCGTGATGCCCAGGCATTCACCACTTGCACACGCGGCAGTTGCCGAATATCTCTATGACTACGCATCATATTTCGTAATTAATGTAAGCTCCCCCAATACCGAGGGATTAAGGGAATTGCAGGATAAGTCAAAACTCAATGATATAGTCCAGGCGGTTCAACATATCATAAACGAGCATGATAACCAGAAACCGCTTTTCGTTAAAATAGCGCCTGAACTGACGGATACTGCTGTGGACGACGTTATAGAGGTGGTTCTGAGTAACGGTATTACGGGAATAATAGCTACTAACACCACGATCAATCCTGAAATCAAATCGAAGTACGGGGAAAAATGGAAAGATACTCCCGGTGGTATAAGCGGGGATGACGACGATTTCAGGGATCTTGCTAACAAAAAGATAGCTCATATTTACAGGCAGGCTGGTGACAGGCTTGATATTATCGGCGTGGGAGGGATAATGGACAGGAAGACTGCGATCGACAAAATAAGAGCAGGCGCCAGGGCTCTTCAGGTAGTTACTGGACTCAGAGGGGAGGGGCTTTATTTACCTACAGCAATAAACCGCGGTCTTGTTGATTATATGGACAAGGAAGGGATAAAAGATATTAATGAGCTTGTCGGTTCGGGGGTGAATAGTTAATTATTATCTGCAAATATAAGTTACAGAGGGTCCGCAATATGCGGCCCCCTGCATGTTATAATTACACACCTTTATCTTCAAGGTCTGGTGGAAGCTCCCCGTAGTAAGGTGAATCTTTCTCATAAAGCTTTCGTATCTCTTCCTTTGGCATATCAGGCATATCTTCCTTGAACCCGAACATCCGACATATGTGTTTCAGTTCTTCTTCTCTTCCGGGAAGAGGGTCCATGGGCTGTATCATCTTTTTCTCTTTCAGCTTCTCTTTTACGTCCTGATTTTCCTCGTATTTATTTCCATACTCGTTGTAATGGAACAGCCGGTCAAAGCGCTTCCTTGGTCTCTGCCCCGGCTCTTCAGCCGGATAACCCACTGCCATAAGCCAGATCGGAACTACATTATCGGGTGTCCCGAGAACCTTGGGGAACTCCGAGGGTTTTCTGCCCGTGGCAAGAAGACATGTGCCCAGTCCGAGCTCTGTTGCTACAAGCATGGAATTCGCTATCGCCTGTCCTGCTTCAATCCTTAGAAGGTCTTCAGCCTTGTCCTTGGGGAAACTCATAAGTCTGGGAAATGTCTTTTCGGTCAGTTCCTCGTATGTCCAGCCATGCGCTGCGGTTATAGCCCTTGCAGGAAAAAGTACAGCAAATGATTTTATAAGTTCCTTATACCAGGCGTCCATATTTATAAGCCATGCTATCACAACCGGTGCCTGTCTTATGTGTATCTCGTTGAAAGTCGAGGCACATTCAACAATTTTCTCGAATTTTTCCTCGGGATATGTTTTCTTGTCGATTACTATTGCTTCTGTCGAACCGCAGTTCCCCTGGCATGAGGCATGTCTAGCCGCCTGCAACATCATCTGGATCTTCCAGTCTTCAACCTCTTTCCAGGGTTTGTAGAAGCGGTAACTTCTTCTTGTTCCGATAGCTTCGAATAGTTCCATAAATAACAACCTCCTTTGGATGTTTGATAAAACTAAAATATTTAAAAGTCTGTTTTTTGTAAACTAATTTGAATATTATTACAAATCATTTTGATTGCTTTAATGCTTAGGTTAATGTTAATTAAAAAGTGTTTTGTTTAGAATTTAATTCAATACTCAGTATATAAAATCAATTTATAAGTGATATACAAGGTTAATAATTATGAAAGAAGAAGAAACCTATTTTTACAGTGACGGTATTAAACTTGATGCCTCATATTTTTATCCGGACAGCTATCAGAACGGAGTTGAATCCAAGGAGGATACCAGAGAACCTATAATCATTATGTGCTCGGGGTTCCTCGGGCTTAAGAACATCCATCCTGCCCGTTTTGCAAGAGGTCTGACTGACCTGAGATTCACTTTATTCGGCTTTGACTACAGAGGATTCGCTGAAAGCGAAGGTGAAAGGGGGAAAGTGCTGATAGAGGACCAGGTGTCCGACATAGCTAATGCGGTCAGTTTTGTTTCCAGAAAAGCAAAGGAACAGAAAAGGAAGCTCTTTCTTGCCGGGTGGGGAATGGCAGGCGGAATGATCCTTGATGCACTGCGACTTGTTGATGACGTGAGCGGATTGATCATAATGAATGGATTCTTTAATGCAATAAGAGTCCAGAAGGCATTACGCGGTAAAAACGGATGGAATAAATTCTACAAATATTTCAAGCAGCAGAGGGCTGAATATACCGCAACAGGTGAGGTAAAGAACATTGACCCGTTCGATGTTTACCCGCTAGATAAGGAAAGCAGGAAATATGTTGACGATGTGCTCTATAAAAACCCTGACTTTGGTCTGAAGTATGTATGGCACAGGTTTGGGGATTCTCTGCTTCAGTTCGAACCCGAAACCAACATTGAGCATTTGAAGGATATACCGGTTTTTATTGCACACGGGGAAAAAAATGCACTGCATCCTCCGGAAGAGGCGAAAGCACTGCACAAGAAATATCCTGGTTCTAAAGAGCTCTACTGGATGAAAGGAGCAGGTCATACTGAGTGGATGTTTGATGATAATAAAACTTTTGTAATGCTTGTAGGAAACCTTGACAGATGGCTGGAGAAACATACCTAGAAGGGGCATGGGACATACATGTCCATGCATCACCAAGCCTTTTCCCGAGGTGGGGAGACGCACTTGATCTTGCTGACGAAATCTCTCAGACTTCGATGTCAGGATTCGTACTCAAGTACCATCACGGGAGTTCGGTGGAAGCCGCGTATCTTACTAACAAGATCCATGGGGATCTGAAGATATTTGGCGGTGTCACACTTAATTATCCGGTAGGCGGTCTTAATCCGCATGCTGTTGATACTGCCATAGCACTCGGGGCAAAGTTCGTATGGCTTCCTACTATACATGCTGCCAACCACGGTAGTGTATTCGGGATGCTGGGAGGATTTCATTTCCAGAAGTCTGACACCGAATTACATATAGAAAGGGGAATAACGATTTTAAACGAGCAGGGCGAAATAGAAAGCTCGCTGAAAGAGATACTCGATCTAATTCATGATAAATCTGTAATTCTTGCCACCGGACACATATCCCCTCACGAGATTTACGAACTAAAAAAATACATAGAATCGGAGAAACTGGAAATTCCTCTTCTTCTCAATCATGTATTGTTTAAGACTTCAGAGCTAAAAGCGGAACAGATAAATGAACTTGCAGGTGATAATGTATGGATTGAGACCGTTTATCTAACTGTTTCACCCATGGTTGATCCGGTGCCTGTACACAAGGTAGCTGAAATAATGAGAAAAACAGATGATGCAAAGTGGATAATAGCCTCGGATTCCGGACAGGAACACAATATAAAATCACCTCATGCTCTTTCCAAATACGCTGAAATGCTGGTAGAACAGGGTATGGAGGAAAAGAGGATAGTAAGAATGCTAAAAGACGAACCTTATTTACTTCTTCACAGCGATTAGAACCGGAGGAATTCAAAATGCATAAACTGAGAGTCGGGGTTGCTCAGATCAACCCTAAATTCGGTGATCTCGACCGAAATGCCGAAAAACACATTGAATACATAAGGGAGGCAAAAAAAGAGAAGGTAGACGTTCTCCTATTCCCTGAACTTTCACTTTCTGGCTATAACCTCAAACAGAAAGCACTTGGAGTTGCAATCGATTACAATGATAAAAGGTTGATAGAAATTGCAAACGAAAGTGAAAAAATGATAAGTGTTGTAGGGTTTATAGAACTCGGATTTGCAGCACAGATACACAATACCGCGGTTGCGCTTCGGCACGGATATCCTGCCTATATACACAGGAAGCTAAACCTGCCAAATTATGGTCTGCTTGACGAGGGAAAGACATATACAGCCGGACGGCACCTTGAGACATTTTCCATTCAGCCTCCTTGGCATACCAGTGTCCTTATATGTTCCGATGTCTGGAATCCTGCTCTTGTCCACTTGTCTGTAGTGAGCGGGGCAACCATATTGATGATCCCGACGAATTCCGCGCAATTTACCGTAAGCACTGATTTCAGTAATCCTGATAGCTGGTACATGATACTAGAGTTCTATTCTATGATTTACGGCATACCCATAATTATGGCAAACAGGGTAGGGAAAGAAGGGGGATATGAATTTTGGGGTGGTTCAAAGATAATAAGCCCTCCTGGCGGCAAAGTTGATATGGTAGCAAGTGAGAATGATGAAGATCTGCTAATATCGGATTTAATGTATATGGATGTAGTGCGGGCACGTGCAAAGCTTCCCACCGTAAGGGATTCCAACCTGGACCTGGTTCAGCGTGAGATCAACCGGCTTGCTGACAGCATCGGTTACCCGAATGTATTCAGAAGGGATACACTTAAATAAACTTAAATTAAAGGTGTTTAACATGATAATTTGATATTTGACCTTTGAATTTACCAATGCTTAGAATACTTCCATAGATTATGAATAAATAATTATATATGCTCCCATCCATATCATGCATGCTATCTGGATGGCGAACATTGTAAATCTTACGGTAACAACCCTGCTTGTCTGAGTAAAAAGTATGTGTACAGAGGTCTGAAATATTCTTGCAATGAGAATTATAATGGCCAGCCTGTCGAGTATAACACTCTGAACTCCTGTTACGACAATCGCTATTACTATCGCAGTATAAATGGGCAAATTCTCTATACAGTTCGCGTGCGCTCTCATGGACCTTTTATAAAGGTCGCTCCCTTCGGGATTGTCTGCGGGGAATTCTTGAATCCCGGCTCTTCCGGTCAGTATTCTGCTCCACCTGTATATCCCTACAGATGCGCATAGGGAAAGGATTGTCCACCCTGCAAAACCAAGCAGGACCCATACTGGTGTTGTCATAACGATTATTATACTCTATGTCCTGTAATGTGCGTTTAACTTAACATAATCAAATGTAAGGTCGCTTGTAAGTACGTATGAACTTGCATTGCCGAGCTTAAGATCTATTGTCACGGTAAATTCCGGCTTTTTAAATATATGTTTATAATCTGCTTCATTCTTGCACTGCATCCCGTTTTTAACAACCTTGATCCGGTCGAAGAACATTTCAAGTTTTTCCGGATCGAATTTAACACCTGACCTCCCAGCGGCAGCGATCAGGCGTCCCCAGTTGGGATCTTCACCAAAGAATGCGGTTTTGACAAGAAGTGATGTCCCTACGGTGTGTGCAACAATACTTGCCTGTTTCTCTGATTTCGCACCCTTGATGACGATCTTTACAACCTTTGTGGCTCCTTCTCCATCTCTTGCCATCGATTCTGCGAGTTCAAGGTTAAGGTCCGTTAGTGTTTCCTCGAACTTCCTGTATTCCTTGCTGTTGCCACTTATTGCGCTATTACCCAGGTAGCCGTTCGATAGAAGGAAAACAGAATCATTGGTGGACATATCACCGTCCACGATGGTTCTGTTAAAGGTGAGGTTCACAGAATTTCTTAAAGCTTTTCTCATTGATCCCCTGTTTATATTTATGTCCGTAAGTATGAAACACAGCATTGTTGCCATATCCGGGCATATCATACCAGCACCCTTTGCCATGGCGGCGATCGTGCCTTTTTTATTGTCGATCATAATATTTCTGTATGAGTATTTGGGGAATTTGTCGGTGGTCATTATAGCTTCTGCCACTTCTGTTAACCTGTTTTCGCTCATTCCTGAGACAAGTCTTGGTATGGCTTTTTTAATTTTTTTCACAGGGAGTTTCCCCCCGATGATCCCGGTTGAAGAAGGAATGATAAGATCTTCGTTGATTTTTAGTTCTCCGGAAAGGTATTTCGTGGTTTGAATCGCCCTTTTGAGTCCGTCTTTGCCGGTGTGTGTATTTGCAACACCGCTGTTTACTATCAGTGCCTGGCACAGGCCGGTTTTAATTCTTTCCATTCCGAGTATTACCGGGGCACCTTTAACTACATTCTTTGTGAATACAGCAGCAGCATCTGCAGGTTTTTCTGAAAAAATTATTCCAAGGTCCTTCCTCCCGCTTTTCTTTATACCTGATGCTATTCCGTTGCCGAGAAAACCTTTAACCTTCATCATATTTTTAAATCCTCTAAAAACTTGGATGTTTTGAATTTCCTTTCAGCATAATACTCTGTGTATTTTGTGAGTACTTTTATATTTTTCGCAACCCTGGAAAGAAATATTTCCATTCTTTCAGGATTTACAATTATATCATTATGGAATTCAAAAGTGTCTATGTTGTCTATTTTTACTTTTTTATCTTTCAAACCACCACCCGAAATGCTGAAGACAGAACTCTCCGGGCCTTCGCCGGTTTTCAAAACCCTGCCGATATCGGGCTCATAACCGCAAATTCCAAGAGCCCTGATCTGGAATGAAAGTAATACGGGTAGTATGCTCTCACCTCTGTTGATTTTTTCAAAGGAAGTGATAGTCAGTTCGAAAAGGTCTTCCATAGGTTCGTATTCAGGGGTAAGAAGATCTATGTGCTCAAGTATAAAGCTCGAGATCAGAAAAGATTCCAGATCTTCGTAAATGTTCTGGAATGACTTTATGAGCTCTACATCGTTTATGAGGTTGAATTTGCCGGTGTTTCTTTTTATAAATATCTTAAGGAGTAAGAAGGGTTCAAGGCGTCCGCCGAATCTTTTTTTACTTTTTTTTGCATATTTTGCCAGTCCGCTTATCTTACCCATCTCCCTGGTAAAAATAGTGAGAATATAATCGGACTCACCGTACAGTTTCTTTCTGATTATGAAACCTTCACATTTTTCCATTTCAAAAGATCATCATTGCAATAAAAAGATAGAATAATGAACCGAATATATCATTGAACATCGTCAGAAAAGGACCGGAAGCGGCAGCAGGATCAAAATTAACTTTATGGAGAAGCAGGGGAACAGCTACTCCTACGAACGATGTGGCGATAGTTGCGGATACCATTGCTGCGAAAACGGAAAGACAAAGTTTTAATACCTGGGGCTGGTGCATGCTGATCATAATACCAAGAACCGATGCTATAGCACCGCATATTATTCCGAGGGCAAAGCCAACCTTGACTTCAGCAGTGATAAGCTTCAGTATCTGCTTGAAATTTATGGTTCCCATACCAAGACTTCTTACGATAATAGAAGTTGTCTGGATACCTACATTCCCTCCAATAGCCATAATTGCAGGCATAAATGCTGCAAGTATAGCTACTTTTTGAAGTGTCGGCTGGAAATTATGAATTATTATAAAAGCAATGAAAAGTTCTCCCACTAGGGTGAGTAGTAACCAGGGGGCTCTGAGCTTTATTTTCTCGGCCGTTGGTGTGTATATGGGATGCAGGTGCTCGACCATACCGGCAAGCTGGTATATATCCTCTTCGGCTTCTTCCGATATAACATCCAGAATATCGTCTGCCGTGATTCGTCCGAGGAGCATGCCCCTGTCATCGACTACAGGCAGGGTTACGACGTCGTATCTTCTGAATATATCCGCTACCTCTTCCTGGTCGATGTAGGGCGTAACAGTCGTTTCAATTGCTTCCATAACGGACGAAACAGGTGATTTGGGATTAGCTATAATAAGTTTTCTAAGTGGAACGAAACCGAGCAATCTGTTTTGATCATCAATAACGTAAACACCGTGAAATTCCTCTATTTCATCTGCTATAAGTCTTATCCAGTTTATTGCCTCCCTTACAGGTGTATCACCGGTGACCTTGACCAGCTCTGCCTGCATAATACCGCCTGCAGTGTCCGGAGGGTACTGGAGTAGGGGTTCAACATCCTTTACTTCGTCAGGATGCATCCTTGAAAGAACTGATTCTGCCTTCTCATCGGAAAGCTCACCAATCAGGTCGGCAGCGTCATCCGAATCCATTTCCTCTGCAATATCTGCAATTCTCTCGTCATCCAGCTCGGCAAGGATCTCCTCGCGCTGGTCAACATCAAGTTCAAGAAATACATCTGAAGCTTTTTCAATCTCGAGTGAGTCTATAACAAATGCGTAATCCTCTGAATCCAGTGATTTGAAAATATCGGCTATCTCTGAAGGATGCAGGTCGGAAAGTAACTCCCTTATACCTTCACTGTTTTTTTCAAGGATGTAAGTATGTAGACTGTCTGAAAGGTTAGCTGCTACCATGGCTGTTCGTGAATCTCCCGATATAAAATCGTTATTCTAAGTGAATGGGATTAAATGTAAAGTAATACCCTGATATTATTTCAACTATCTGGTAAAATCCTATTCCCGATGAGAAAGATCAGAAGTTACGCTGATTTCGTCAAGTTCGAGCACACACTTTTTTCACTTCCGGTGATACTCTCAGGAGTGTTCATGGCTGCCCGCGGATTCCCCGAACCACGGATGCTCATTCTCATAATTCTTGCCGGTGCAGGAGCAAGGACGGCAGCACTGGGTATAAACAGGATTATAGACAGAAATATAGACAATAAGAATCCAAGAACTGTAAACAGGGAACTTCCTTCGGGTAAAATAACTATTAATGAAGCGGTCATGATAGTGTTCGCAGGTCTTGTGCTCTATTTTATTTCTGCATATCTGATCTGCGGTCTTGCCCTTATGCTTTCACCGGTTCCGCTTGCCGTGTTCTTCTCCTATCCATATATGAAGCGATTTACCCCATTTTGTCATTTCGGTGTGGGTCTTGCTCTATCACTAGCACCTCTGGGTGGATGGATCGCAGAGACCTGTTCAGTCAGTGGAATATTACCCGCATTTCTTATCTCGCTATTTACGCTTTTCTGGGTTGCCGGTTTCGATATCATATACGCGACTCTTGATGAAGAATTCGACCGTCAACACGGCATATTCTCACTCGTATCAGTTTATGGCAGAAGAACAGCGCTTAATATTTCGGGCATTTCCCATTTTATGGCATTTATCTCCCTTGCTACTATCTACCTTTTGTACTTCAAGTCTTTGTTATCTTTATTTATTTTGTTAGCTATCGGGTTGCTGCTTTTTATTGAGTACAAGAAGTCTTCCGATGTGGATATGGCTTTTTTCAGAATTAATATACTGATCGGGTTCGCCGTTTTTATTTTTATACTGTGTGGGATATACTTTCAATAATAATGAGAACAATAGTCGGTATTACCGGGGCATCCGGGGTTGTTTATGGTGTGGATTTTCTGAGAAGATGTCCTGATGAAAAATTTCTCGTGGCAAGTAAATGGGGCAGAAGGGTCTTACATGAGGAGATGGGGCTTAAGGTTGACGAACTAAGACCCTGGGTTAGTGATATTTACAGTGATTCTGATCTCGCTGCTCCTTTTTCATCCGGAAGTAATTCCTTCGATTCTTTTGTGATAGTACCGTGCTCCATTTCAACGCTTGGAAAGATCGCAAACGGAATCGCGGATACGCTAATAACCAGGATCGCTCAGGTAGCTTTAAAGGAGAGGAGAAGATTAGTAATTGCATTGAGGGAAACGCCTCTGAATTCCATAGCGCTTGAGAACGCACTGAAACTTTCAAGAGAAGGTGTTGTAATAATGCCTGTGAGCCCTCCTCACTATCTGAAGACTGATAGTGTAAACGATCTTGTTGAAGGATATGTGGACAAACTGCTTAACGTAATTGGTGTAGGAAACGGTAAAGGGTGGAGACATGAAGAACTTGAGTAACCTTTATTAACAAACCGGTAAAGTTTTCAATACATTACAAGTCAAAATTTATCAGGGTTATATAATAACCCGAACTGAATAATTCGAAATGAAAAGACAGAATTTTTACGACCTACAATCATTTATAAACTATCTTGAAAAGACGGGTGATCTGAAAAGGGTAAAAAAAGAAGTGGACCCTGAACTCGAGATTACCGAAATAAGTTCACGGGTTATAAAGGAAGAAGGACCAGCGCTTATATTCGAGAATGTGAAAGGTGCTTCCTATCCGATGGCTATAAATCTCTTTGGTACTGAAGAGAGGGTAGAGCTGGCGCTGGGAAGGAAACCCAGGGAAATAGGAGAGGAACTGGTGTATCTGTTTGAAAAATTAAATCCGCCTTCCCTGAGATCCTTCTTTTCGGTTTTACCGAAAGCGTATGACCTTCTTTCCATGAGGACAAAAAATGCAGGATCTTCGGAAGTCCAGGATAATATAATTCAGCCTGATCTTGACAAATTGCCCATAATAAAATGCTGGCCAAAAGATGGGGGCAGGTTCATAACCCTTGGCCTGGTTCTGACACAGGACCCCGTAACCCGGAAGAGGAACCTCGGTATTTACCGGATGCAGCAGTTTGATAAAACTACTACAGGAATGCACTGGCACCCGCACAAGGGAGGTGCTGCACATTACCACGAAGCAAAAAAACTGGGCAGGGATCTGGAAGCTGCAGTTGTGCTCGGCGGTGATCCGAAAATGATATTCACTGCTATTGCACCGCTTCCTGAAGGTATGGACGAGATCGCTTTTGCCGGCTACCTGAGAGGGAAGCCAGTACCAATGGTAAAGGGTAAGTCCGTATCATTAAGGGTTCCCGCTGAAGCGGAATTCATAATAGAAGGTATTGTCCCCCAGGATATTCTTAGGGAAGAAGGTCCTTTCGGAGACCATTTCGGACACTATTCAATGGAAGCTGATTTCCCGATCTTCAGGGTTAATAATATATCGCATCGCAATAACGCTGTTTTCCCGGCGACAGTGGTGGGAAAACCTCCAAAGGAAGATATATTCCTCGGTATCGCCGCTGGCGAGATGTTCTCACCGCTTACGAAGATCGTTCAACCCGAAGTAAAGGACATGTGGGCTTATCCGGCATCAGGATTTCACAATTTGCTGGTTGTATCTGTGGATGAGAGATACCCCAGAAACGGTGTTAAGGCTATGCTTGGCCTCTGGGGGATAGGACAGCTCCTGCTTACTAAATGCATGGTTACTGTTTCAAGTGATGTCAACCCGAGGGATTTTTCTTCCGTTCTCAGGGAGATAGGCGAGAATTATGATCCAAGGGAGGATTTCCTGCTGATACCATGGGCTCCTCTGGACACCCTCGATTTTACAAGCGGTAAGTTGAATGTGGGGAGTAAAATGGGAATTAACGCAGTTAGAAAGAGGGGCAAGAAGATAAAATATGCAGCAAAAGTCCCAGATCCGGGTGGTAAACATAAAGAGGTTATGGACTACAGACTTCTTGACGGTGGTTTTCTTGTCCTTAAAATTCAGGACGGTGAAGACCCCAAAAAACTTATACAGAATATTTTTAAAACACCTGGTTTCGGAGAGGTAAGGATAGTTGCAGTCGTAAGCAGTGATATAGTACTAAGTGATGATACTGAAGTGATCTGGGGTATATTTACAAGATTCGATCCGTACCTGGATGTAATATTCGAAAAAACTCAACTGAGAGGGTCTGCTGTGATCTACGACGGCAGAATGGGGATAGATGCTACTATAAAAAGATGGTATCCTGAAGTAATCGAGATGTCGGAGGATATCAGGGAAAAGGTGACAAAGAAATGGAACAGCTACTGGAAACTATAGAGAAAATTTGTGCAGATAAATCCCTTCTGCCCATACTGGACAAGGTTCAAAAGGGTGTAAGACTTACATTTGAGGAAGGACTTAAGATACTTGAAACAGATGACCTTAATACTGTAGGGATGATGGCGGATTATGTAAAAAGGAAACTGTCTGGCGACAAGGTCTATTTTGTGGTCAACAGACATGTAAACCCTTCCAACATATGTGCTATTTCCTGCAGGTTCTGTGCTTTCGGCACAACAAAGAAATCTGCAAATGCCTATGAACTCTCTATAGATCAGATACTTGAGATGTTAAATGACGAGATCCGTGAAGTACATATAGTAGGGGGTCTTCATCCGGACTGGGAGTTCGAGCACTACCTTGATATTGTAAGATCAATTAGGAATGAATTTCCCCAGACCCATATCAAGGCATTTACAGCTGTTGAAATAGACTGGTTCTCGGAAATCAGCGGTCTTTCTCTCGAAGATGTTATGCTTACTTTGAAAGATGTCGGGGTTAACGCACTTACAGGGGGCGGTGCAGAAATACTTCATGAAGAGATAAGAAAGAAGATATGCGCACCGAAAACAGTAGCTACAAGATGGGAGGAGATACATTTCCTGGCACATAAACTTGGTATACCCACAAACGCTACTATACTTTACGGACATCTGGAGAAACCGTTCCATGTGGTCGATCATCTCGAAAGACTTAGAAGAATAGAGGATGAATCACCCGGATTTTTTGCTTTTATCCCGGTTTTGTTTCAGCCCGAGAACACGGGTTTGAAAAATATAAAGCCGTTTCCTACATCATATGATATGAAAATGCACGCACTCTCCAGACTCTATCTCGACAATTTTCCCCATATCAAGGCTTACTGGATAACCCTTGGTGAAAAAGCTGCGGAAGTAGCACTGCACTATGGTGCGAGTGATGCCGACGGTACTATAATGAGAGAAAAAATTATTCATGACGCAGGTGCAAAATCCGATATAGGACACAGCAGGGATTTTATGATAAACATGATAAAAAATTCCGGTTATACACCCGTTGAGAGAGACGCACTCTACAACGAACTCGCTGTTTACCAGTAATTGGTAGTTTTGAACTTTGGTTCAGACTATACGGATTTTGTCGGTTAATAAGTACTTTGAGTAACTCTTCTATTTTAATTATTCTTGGGTCCGGTAATGAAAACTATAAAGCTGAACACCCGCAAGAGAGACCTTGTCGTAGCTCTTCAGGAAATTTTGAAAGAGGCCGGATACAGTCTTGTTATAGACGGAGTATTCGGCAACAGGACGAATGATACTGTCAAGGATTATCAGAAGAAGAATAATCTGGTTGTTGACGGTATTGTAGGTCCAAAGACGTGGACGAGACTTTTCAGCCAGTTCCCCGAATATAACCTCGAAAAGAGTTCAAAGTTCCTTTCGGAAAAGGATATTACAGACGTGGCACGCCAGCTTGAGATAGAGATAGCGGCATTAAAAGCTGTAAATGAAGTTGAGTCAATGGGAGTTGGGTTCGTTGCCGGAAAACCCAAGATACTTTTTGAGGGTCATATCTTCTGGAAACGACTGGTAGTTCACGGATTGAACCCCGTGGATTTCCTTCAGGGGAATGGGGATATACTCTATAAAAAATGGACTTCCAGGTATTACAAGGGCGGACTTGCCGAATATGAACGGCTGGACAATGCCATGATAATAGACGAGACATCCGCACTTGAATCTGCCTCATGGGGGTTATTCCAGATAATGGGTTTTCATTATAAGAGTCTGGGATATAAGACAGTACAGAGTTTCGTAAAGAAGATGGAAAAGAATGAAAGAGAGCAACTGATAGCGTTCGCAAGTTTCGTAAAGTTTCATAAACTTGATAAATATCTGAGAGATCATAACTGGGCACAATTTGCTAGAAAGTATAATGGCCCCGGATATAAGAAGAATAAATATGATTCAAAACTTGCCAGGGCATATTCAAGATACGCATCAACTTGATCGAGGGATAACCGGATACGGTTATATATATCTACTCACATGTACCAGTAATTACATAATTCCCTGATGCAAGACCACGCTTTGGCTTTATGTTGTATGAGGTTGACAAAACCTTATAAATTTCATTCCCGTATATGAACATTTCTCCATTTATATATTCAGTCCTGTTCTCCCATTGCTGATAATCAGAGCAGTAGACGGTATTATTGCTGACGACATTGATCGATACCGGATCGGATTCAGTTGTTTTGTCCTGATCATCAGTTGCTATAGCTGTGAAAGAATAGGAACCTTCCGGCAGGTTATCCAGTGCCATTTCAAACGGCATGGAAGTTGCTGTTCCAAGTAATATATCTCCGTTGAAAAATTCAACCTTTGTAACATAACCATCGGTATCACTGGTCATAGTCTGGATCGTAACACTTTCTCCGGTATAATAAACAGAACCCGGGAAGGGATTTGTAATTGTAATCTGAGGTGCAGTATTTTCTGTTGTACTACAGACACTGATCTGCTCCCACACACCCCATTCTCCGGTTGTACCAGGTATTTCATTCTGTGTCCACCATTTTGCCCGCCACAAAATGCCGTTATAGGATACCTCATCTCCTTTCTTATATATTTCCACAGGAGACCATAACGGTGCAGGGCATTCATTGTATGCAGTTACTGTTATATTGATTTTTGCTACGCTGAATGCTCCTTCATTGTCATAGGCAATTACCTCGAGTTCATAGTTTCCCGCGCTGAGTCCACTTAGTTCTGTGATATAAGGAGGGGCTGAAACGGTATCGGTTATCTCGGAGTTGATGTAAAATTCAACTTTTGTTATTATACCGTCCATGTCTGATGCCTCGGCTTCCAGGTTTATATTATCTCCCTTTGTGAATTCCTCATCGGCAGCTGGTGCTACTATGCTGACCGAAGGTCTTTGATTGAGGTTGTTCCCAAGAGTGGAAAATGAATATGTAAAATCATAGTCGTTCTGTTCAATGCCACTGCAGACCGGAGATGCCGTGGTTTGACCGGGGCATGTTCCGAAATCTCTTGTAGTTGACCACATGGACAAAAGCCCGATTCTCGATTCATTTTCTATGTACTGAATTAGATCATCACCGTCTGAAAGATAAAATACTTCTGATTCTATCTGATTCTGACCTACCATGGGTGTTATTCCAAGTTGAGTGTCATATAGACCAAGCTGATCCAGTTGTTCTATTGTACTCACTGCAGAATCAACTGCATATTGACCCATGAATCCTTCAGGAGAAGGGGCGTTTGCATCACCATAGTTCATAGTCATGATATTTACCATATAGATATTAACACCATTCTGAATTGCGTTTTGAAGGAGATTAAAACCCGAGTCTACAAGACCGGAAGGTAAAACAGGAATCGTATATGATATCTTTAAGCCAGGATTATCTTTTTGGAGAGATGCAATTGCTTTGTTTCTCATATCTACCGATTGATAGTCGGTTATAGCAGCACCTTCAACGTCAAAATCCAGGTAATTTACCTCATATTGATTAATTACTGCCTGGTATGCATTTTTTAAGCTTGTATCATTATCACATCCTATAGCCAGGTCGGTACCGAGAGAACCTCCGAAAGATATTATCACATCTCCGCCTCTTGATCGCACTGTCTGTATTTCATCATACATATAGTTCTGCTGAAGTGGAATGGATTCTCCCCATGCCGGACTGCATCCACCTTCGTCAAGCATGAAAGCCAGATGGTAATATACGATTCCGGTTTCGTCAATTGAACTTGTGAGATTGAAATTAGAGATGTTAACATCTACATATGGAGCAAAAAACTTTTGCGGTATTTCTCCATATGTGCAAATGGTTGTAATAAGTAAAAAAGAGAAAATCCAGAAGCTGTATAATGTTACTCTAAAATCCATCAGGTCATCCTCACTTTAATTATTTATATAGAAACTGAAATAATCCGTGCTTAAATAGATTTTATTTATTTGCAGATGACGGCAAATTCTTGCAGGTATTTATAAAGAGGGATGTGGTTAATAACGGAAACCACGCTACCCTACCATTCAAGATGTTTTAGGCCGTTAGTTTTGCGTCCCATCCTTTCGAATGGTTTGCCTTTATCGTACAAACTAATGCTATATTAATATGTTGTAGAAAATAATTCAAGTAAAACTTTAAAATGATTCATGAAGATAAATTATTAAAAAAGAGTAAACATTCTGGTCTGCTCTTCATTAATTATTAGAATTAATATCCGAATACTGGAATTTCACTCTATTCTGTATAAAGTAATAAATAATTATATACTTTTATTTGTTAGTTAGATATATAAAATGAATAGGGGATAATTGATGAATCGGAAAGTAGTATTAATACCGGGAGACGGTATAGGTCCTGAAATAACAGAATCGGTTAAAAAAGTGATTGCTGCTACAGGTGCAAAGATCGAATGGGTAGAGGAGCAGGCAGGAGAATCAGCGCTGCGAAATGACATTGATGTTCTACCCGAGGATACTATCCAGTCTATACGAGAACACAAAGTAGCCCTTAAAGGACCCTGTACCACTCCTATCGGAAGTG
>Ga0102952_1000280_pt1 | contig 21356 bp, 22 predicted proteins | sample SalPon2A_C_D1_MG_FD_78506 | JGI IMG/M metagenome (GOLD analysis project Ga0102952, IMG submission 78506) | Soil microbial communities from South San Francisco under conditions of wetland restoration - Salt Pond MetaG R2A_C_D1_MG | ecosystem: Environmental > Terrestrial > Soil > Wetlands | place... | reverse complement strand
GACAAGCAGCCCGAATTCGACGGCTGGCGCGAAGGCCTGGGCCCCTGGAGGCCCGTCATCCAGGACGGCAAGCTCTACGGACGCGGCGGCGCCGACGACGGCTACGCGGTGTTCTCTTCGCTGACGGCAATCCGCTCCTTGCGCGAGCAGGATATCCCGCACGCCCGCTGCGTGATCGTCATCGAATTGTGCGAGGAAAGCGGCAGTTTCGACCTGCCCCACCACTTCGAGGCGCTGGCGCAGAGGATCGGCACGCCCGACCTGGTAGTCTGCCTGGACGCCGAATGCGGCAACTACGACCAGTTCTGGTGCACCACCTCGCTGCGCGGCAACCTGGTCGGTACGCTCACGGTGGACATCCTGACCGAGGGCGTGCATTCCGGAGGCTCGGGCGGTGTGGTGCCATCCAGCTTTAGAATTATTCGCTATCTTCTTGATCGTGTTGAAGATTCTTCCAACGGATACATCAAACCATCCGCACTGCAGGTCGACATTCCGCCGCAGCGCCTGCAACAGGCGAAAGAGGCCGCAGCCGCTCTCGGCGAAACCGCCTGGCATCGCTTCCCGTTCGTGGACGGGGCTCATCCCGACCAGGCCGATCCCGTGGAGCAGTTGCTCGACAACACCTGGCGCGCCTGCCTGGAAGCAACCGGAGCGGCCGGGTTCCCCGCCCCGTCGGCGGCGGGCAACGTGCTGCGCCCGGGCAGTACCTTCAAGCTCTCTTTCCGGTTGCCGCCTTCCGCGGATCCCGAGGCGGCTGCGGCCGAGGTCAAGAGCACACTGGAAGCCGATCCGCCGGCCGGCGCCCATGTGAAATTCAATGCCGAGTCCACCATGGGCGGCTGGGACGCCCCGCCGGTCGCCGAGTGGCTGGCGGATGCGATGCAGCAGGCCTCGCGGAACCACTTCGGCAAGGATGCGCTCTACATGGGCACCGGCGGCAGCATCCCCTTCATGGGCATGCTCGGCGAGCAGTTTCCCGAGGCGCAGTTCCTGGTCACCGGGCTGCTCGGCCCGCACGCCAACGCCCATGGGCCGAACGAGTTCCTGCACATCGAGACCGGCAAGCGCCTGACCGCCTGCGTCTCGGAGGTCATCGCCGCGCACGCGGCGCGCTGACGCTACGCCCCATTGCCACGTTATTCGTGGTGAAAGGCCCGGCTACCGGGCCGAATGCGACGCGGCCGTCCTGATTCTAGACCAGGCCTCGGCGGTGGCCGGTGCGACCGCCGCATCGCCGGGCAGGTGAGGCAGTTGCTGCCTGAGCTCCGGCAGGGACACCACGCGCTCGGGCTGCGCCCGGGGAACGTCCAGGCCGTCGGCCAGGATCACGTGGCCGCGCACCGGCACCCGGCCGGCGACGAGGCGCACGGCGGTCAGCTTGTGTTCCAGCAGCAGCAGGGGATTGGGGAAGGTGAAACGCCGTTTTTTGCCCATCAGCGACCATTCGGGCAGGCGTTCGCCGGCGATCAGGCGCCCCGCCCCTTCCAGCAGGTCGAGCACGTACAGGCCCTCGGGGCGCAGCAGCACGTGCTCGATATGGACGTAGCCTTCCAGGCCGTCGGGCAGAACGAAGTCGTGACGCATGTCGAGCGCCAACCGGCGGATGCGGCGCCGCCAGCGCCAGGTCTGAAAAGCACTCACCAGCTTATGCGCCCGCTCAGCGCCTGGAAGAACATGACCCAGTCGCCCGCGAAACTGTAGAACGGATGGGAGAAGGTGGCCGGCCGGTTCTTCTCGAAGAAAAAATGCGCCACCCAGGCAAAACCGTAACCGGCCACCAGCGTCAGCGCCAACAGCCACCAGATATGCGTCACGACGGCCGCGATAATCAACCCGATGACGCAGAGCGAGCCGAATACATGCAGCCGGCGGGTCGCCCGGCGGCTATGTTCACCGAGATAGTAAGGGTAGAAATCCCGGAAATTCCTGAAATCCTGCGGCATCGTATTTACGCAGGGCCTCCTTGAAACATTCTGTGAATTATAAGGCCCCGTCTTGCCCGAAACCATTAAGAGGACTAAAATAGTCCTGTATTGAATGACGCGAGGCTTGCGGATGCTGCGGATGAGCAAACTGGCCGATTACGCCGCCCTGATGCTGGCCACCATGGCGGAGCAACCCAAGGCCCATCGCACGGCCGCGGACCTCGCCGAGGAAACGGGCATCAGCCCGCCGACGGTGAGCAAACTGCTCAAGACACTGTCGCACGCCGAGATCGTCATGTCGCGCCGCGGCTCCCACGGCGGATACAGCCTGGCCCGTGATCCCGCCGCCATCAGCGCCGTGGACGTGATCGAGGCGATCGAGGGTCCGTTGGCCGTAACCGAATGCACGCTGGCACCCGGCCTCTGCGACCTGGAGACTACCTGCCAGCTCAGTTCGCAGTGGCAGCACCTCTCGGTCGCGGTGCGTCGCGCCCTGGCCGAAATCACGCTGGAAGATCTGATCGGCGACCCGATCAGTCCGCGGATCGCGGTGCGCCGCCGTCCTTCACCGAAATCCACCGTACGCACGGAGCGCAATCATGGCAACGCGTGAGCCCGAAGTCTCCGACTTCATCGAACAGCGTTATCAGCACGGCTTCTACACCGACATCGAATCCGACACGGTGCCGCCGGGACTGGACGAGGACGTCATCCGGCTCATCTCCGACCGCAAGGGCGAGCCGGAATGGATGTGCGAATGGCGCCTTGAAGCCTACCGGCGCTGGTGCGAGAAGCCGGAACCGACCTGGGCCCACGTGCACTACCCGCCCATCGATTTCCAGGCGATTTCGTATTACTCGGCACCCGGCGCGAAGAACAAGAACGCGCCGAAGAGCCTGGACGAAGTGGACCCCAAGCTGCTCGAGACCTACGAGAAGCTGGGCATCCCGCTGCACGAGCGCGCGGCGCTCGCCGGCGTCGCCGTGGATGCGGTGTTCGACAGCGTCTCGGTGGCGACCACCTTCAAGGAGAAACTCGCCGAGGCCGGCGTGATCTTCTGTCCCATCTCCGAAGCCATCCGCGAGCATCCCGAGCTGGTGCGCAAGTACCTGGGCTCCGTGGTGCCGCCGGGCGACAACTTCTACGCCAGCCTGAACTCGGCGGTGTTCACCGACGGCTCCTTCGTCTACGTCCCCAAGGGCGTGCGCTGCCCGATGGAGCTCTCGACCTACTTCCGTATCAACGCCGCCAACACCGGCCAGTTCGAGCGTACGCTCATCATCGCCGACGAGGGTGCCTACGTGAGCTACCTCGAGGGCTGCACCGCACCCATGCGCGACGAGAACCAGCTCCACGCGGCAGTGGTCGAACTGGTCGCGCTGGAAGACGCCGAGATCAAGTACTCGACGGTGCAGAACTGGTATCCCGGCGACGAGAACGGCAAGGGCGGCATCTACAACTTCGTGACCAAGCGCGGCGAGTGCCGTGGAGACAACTCCCACATCTCCTGGACGCAGGTCGAGACCGGCTCGGCGATTACCATGAAATACCCGAGCTGCGTGCTGCGCGGGGACAACTCGGTGGGCGAATTCTACTCGGTGGCCGTCACCAACAACTACCAGCAGGCCGATACCGGCACCAAGATGATCCACATCGGAAAGAACACACGCAGCACGATCATTTCCAAGGGCATCTCCGCCGGGCACGGACAAAACTCCTACCGCGGCCTGGTGGACATCGCCAAGGGCGCGAACAACGCACGCAACTACACGCAGTGCGATTCACTGCTGATGGGCGATACCTGCGGCGCGCACACGTTTCCCTACATCGAGGCGAGAAACCCCACGGCCCGCGTGGAGCACGAAGCCTCGACCTCGCGCATCGGCGAGGACCAACTTTTCTACCTGCGCAGCCGCGGCCTCTCGGAGGAAGACGCAGTCAACCTCGTGGTGAATGGCTTCTGCAAGACGGTGTTCCAGCAACTGCCCATGGAATTCGCCGTGGAAGCCGGACGGCTGCTGTCGGTCACACTGGAAGGAGCGATCGGATAATGAACGACACCCTGCTCAGCATCAGGAACCTGCACGCCGGCGTGGATGACAAGCCCATCCTGCGCGGCATCGACTTCGACATCGGACGCGGCGAAGTGCATGCCATCATGGGACCCAACGGCTCCGGCAAATCCACCCTGTCGCACGTGCTGGCGGGACGGCCCGGCTACACCATCAGCGAAGGAAGCATTACATACGACGGCAAGGACCTGCTGGAGATGGAAGTCGAGGACCGCGCCCGCGCCGGGCTCTTCCTCGCCCTGCAGTACCCGGTCGAGATTCCGGGCGTGAACAACGTGTACCTTCTCAAGGCGGGGCTCAATGCCCTGCGCAAGCACCGCGGCGAACCCGAAGTCGACGCCTACGAGTTCCTCAAGCTCGCACGCGAGAAGCTCAAGGCGCTCGACCTCGACGACAGCTTCCTCAACCGTGGCGTCAACGAGGGGTTTTCCGGCGGCGAGAAAAAGCGCAACGAGATCCTGCAGATGCTGCTCTTCGAGCCGCAACTCGCGCTGCTGGACGAAACCGACTCCGGCCTCGATATCGACGCCATGAAGATCGTCGCCGACGGCGTGAACAGCCTGCGTGGCGCAGAGCGCTCTATCATTCTCGTCACGCACTACCAGCGCCTGCTCGACTACATCAAGCCGGACGTGGTGCACGTGCTCATGAACGGTCGCTTCGTGAAATCCGGCGACGCCTCGCTGGCGAAAATGCTCGAAGAACGCGGTTACGACTGGCTGCGCGCGGAGGCGGCATGAGCGAAGCCACGGCCTTTGCCTCGATACTGCCGCAGGCGGCAGGCGACGGCTTCGCGCGCATACGCCGCGAGGCACGCGAGCAGTTCCTTGCCCGCGGCTGGCCCACCCGTCGCAACGAGTCCTACAAGTACACCGACCTCTCCGCGCTCGAGCGCAAGTCGTGGCCGCGCGCGGAAAAACCGGCTGCCGCTTTCGATCTGCCGGACGCCCTCGGCACGCGCAGCGTCTGGGTCGACGGTTACCTGGACGAAGCGGCCGGCGATGCACGCGTGACCTCGCTGCAGGCATGCGCCGCCTCGCCGCCTGCCGCTCTCGCCGGTTTGCTCGGCACGCTCGCGCCGCAGGACGACTCCGTGGTTGCGCTCAACACCACGCTGTTCGATTACGGCGCCTGGATCGACCTGCCCGATGACGCGGCTCCCGGCGACCCCCTCGAACTGGTGTACTCCGCCGGCGACCGCCAAACGCCCGCGGCAAATCACGGCCGGCTCGCCCTGCAGATGGGCCGCAACAGCCGCCTGGTGCTCATCGAGCACCACCTCGGCGGCCCGGCGGAGACGCTGAACACGCGGGTGGCGGAAATCGCCCTGGCGTCCGGCGCACAGCTGTTGCACATCCGGCTCAACGAAGCCGGCGAAGGCACACGCCTGCTCGGCCATACCACGGTACGCGCCGGTGCCGGCGCGAGTTACCGCTGCCTGAACCTCGACCTGGGCGCCCGGCTCTCGCGCGAAGCGTTCATGGTCAACCTGGTCGAGGACGAGGCTTCGGCCACCCTCTCCGGGCTCGCCCTGCTCGACGGCAAGCGCCATGCCGATGCCGACGTGCGCGTGGTGCACGATGCGCTGCATACGCGCAGCCGCCAAGCCTTCCGCGGCGTCCTCGACGGACGCAGCCGCAGCGTCTACAGCGGCCGCGTGGTAGTCCGGCCCGATGCGCAGAAAACGGATTCGGGCCAGGAGTCGGCCAACCTGCTGCTCTCGCCCCGCGCCGAGGCCGATACCCGGCCCCAGCTCGAAATCTACGCCGACGACGTTATCTGCAACCATGGCGCGGCAACGGGCGCCATCGACCCCGATGCGCTGTTCTACCTGCAAAGCCGCGGCATCGATGCCGACGCTGCGCGCCGCATGATCGCTTACGGCTTCGCCGCCCGCGTACTGGCCGGACTGGACAACGCCGATCTGCACCACCGATTGTCGACCCTGCTCGCCATGCGCATGCAGGTGCCGCAGGAGGTGCTCGAATGGCTGTAACCGAAACCGAAGCGACCCGCTCCGCGATCGATCCGAAGCGCCTGCGCGCGGACTTCCCCGCCCTGGCGCAGAACGTGCGCGGGCACCCGTTGATCTATCTCGACAACGCCGCCACCACCCAGAAACCCGAGGCCGTCATCAGTGCGGAAGCCGATTACTATCGCCATGACAACGCCAACGTGCATCGCGGCGTGCATACGCTGTCCGAACGCTCCACGAAGAAATACGAGCGGGCCCGCGCGCGCATCGCGCAATTCATCGGCGCGGGCTCGCCGGGCGAGATGGTGTTTACCCGCGGCACCACCGAGGCCATCAACCTGGTGGCCGGCGCCTGGGGGCCGGTGCATCTCGGCAAAGACGACGAGATATTGCTCACCGAGCTCGAGCACCACTCCAACATCGTGCCCTGGCAATTGCTGGCCGAGCGCACCGGCGCGCGCATCGTGGTCGCGCCCATCGACGAGCGCGGAAACGTGCCGCTGGACAGCTTCTCCGAGCGATTGAACAAACGCACGCGGCTGGTAGCCGTCGCCCATGTCTCCAACGCGCTCGGCACCGTGAACCCGGTGGCCGAGATGGTGCGCCGGGCCCACGAGGCCGGTGCCCGGGTCCTGGTAGACGGCGCCCAGGCCGTGGGCCATCTGCCTGTCGACGTGCGCGCACTGGACTGCGATTTCTACACCCTGTCGGGACACAAGATGTATGCACCCATGGGCATCGGTGCGCTCTACGTTCGCGAGGACATCGCCACCGACATGCCGCCGTGGCAGGGCGGCGGCGAGATGATCCGCGCCGTGCGCTTCGAGGAAACGCTGTATGCCGACCCGCCCGCCCGCTTCGAGGCCGGGACGCCGAATGTCGGCGGTGCGGTGGGTCTGGCGGCCGCCGTCGATTACCTCGACGCTCTGGGAATGGCAGCGCTCGCGGCCGCCGAGGCGCCCATACTGGACTACGCCCTGGAGCGCCTGCACACGGTGCCCGGCCTGCACCTGGTCGGCGAACCCGATGAGCGCGTGGGCGTGATCTCCTTCGTGATCGACGGGGTACACCCCCACGATCTGGGCACCCTGCTCGACCATGCCGGGGTGGCGATCCGCACCGGCCACCACTGCGCCATGCCGGTCATGGAGCACTATGGCGTGCCCGCCACGGCGCGCGCTTCGTTCGGTCTCTACAACACCACCGCGGATGCGGACCGCCTGACCGAAGCATTGATTGAAGCACGAGAGGTTTTCCAACGATGATGGATAGCGATCTGGCCACCCTGTACCAGGACATAATCATCGACCACAACAAGAGTCCGCGTAATTTCGGCGAACTGCCGCCACCGCGCCATGAGGCCGACGGCTACAACCCGCTGTGCGGCGATCGCCTGAGCGTGTACCTGAAACTGGACGGTGACCGCATCAGCGACGTCAGCTTCGACGGCAGCGGTTGCGCGATATCGGTCGCCTCCGCCTCGCTCATGACCGAGGCCCTCAAGGGCAGGACCGTGGCCGAAGCGGGAGCATTGTACAACCGCATGCATGCCTTGCTGACCGGTAGCGAAAAAACCGGGGGCGAGGATATCGATCTGGGCAAGCTCGAGGCGCTGGCCGGCGTGCGCGCCTACCCTTCGCGGGTCAAGTGCGCGACGCTCGCCTGGCACACAGTGCAGTCGGCACTGAGCGACGAGCACAAGCCCGTCACCACGGAGTAAGCAGCGTTATGTTGGGAGACAGACAGGTCGTCACCGCCGAACGCGACTGCCCCGGCGTGCTGGTGCCGATGGGGACCGAGGTCGTCATCCCGGAAGGCACCGAGGTCCAGATCACCCAGGCCATGGGCGGCAGCATTACCGTGCACATCGGCGGCAACCTGGTGCGCGTGGACGCGGCCAATGCCGATGCCCTGGGGCTCGATATCGATCAGGGTGAACCGATGCCGGAGAACCCGACCGACGAGGAATTCGAGCAGCTCGCCTGGAGCCAGCTCAAGACCTGCTTCGACCCGGAGATCCCGATCAACATCGTGGACCTCGGGCTGATCTACAAGTGCGAATTCGAGACCCGCGAGGACGGCAAGCGCGAGGTGACGGTCAACCTCACGCTGACCGCACCCGGCTGCGGCATGGGCGACATCCTGCTCGACGACGTGCGGGCCAAGCTCAAGCTGATACCGACCTGCGCCGAAGTGCACGCCGAGCTGGTGTTCGACCCGCCGTGGGGACCGGGCATGATGTCGGATGAAGCCCGCCTCCAAACCGGCATGTTCTAGCGCATGTTGTGAGCAACTGCGCTCGGCATTTTGAACGCAGGCGGTGCTCGTGATCCTCATGTACGAATGTACACTGCGGTTACTGTGCTCCGGCTGCGGCCAAACTGCCTTCGCTCGCTACGCTCACAACATGCGCTAGCCAGAATCAACTGGAATCGAAGAAAAGGAAGACACGATGAGTGAATGGATCGAGGTGTGCGGGGTCGACGAAATCGAGCCCGGAGGCTACCGCACGATATGGATCGACGACGAGGAGGAAGTGGCCGTCATCAAGTGCGACGGGAACGTCTATGCCATCCAGGATATCTGCACCCACGACGGCGGCGAGCTGACCGGAGGCCTCATCGAGGGTTGCGAGATCGAATGCCCGCGCCACAGCGCCCGCTTCAATATCCGTACCGGCGCGGTTCTCTGCCCGCCTGCCTACGAGCCCATCGCCACCTATCCGGTCGATATCCGTGACGGGCGCATCTTCGTCAATTCCGAGCCCATGGACAACGCCGGCTGAACTACCGGGGAATGCAAGCCGGATCGGCGCCGAACCTTATTATTGTCCGCCGGCCTGTGTGGCAGTCGCCGACGCGTTGATGACGCCGGTCCAACGCTTGCTTTGCGCCAGCCTGTCGATGCCCCGGGCCAGATCGCTCAACTGCGACGGTATGTTGGTGCAACCCTGGTTGACCTGTATCTTGCGGGTCTGTCCGTTAAGCGTAACGCCCACGACATAGACCGGCGCATCCGCCTGGCTGGGGTGGCATTTCTTGCTCTTCAGCGTGTAATCGTCACCCAATCCGAAAAAGGCCGCCTGCTCGACAAGCTTGAGCAACTGATGCTGGTGATACAGATCGAAATCGACGCTCAGGTTGCCTTTCCTGCTTACGTTGCGGATGCCGGTGTATTGCACCTTGCCATCGGCGTAATGCAGGGCGTAGTCGGGGCAGCCGGCAGCGCACCCCTGGCGCCACAGCACCACCTCAAAGCCCTGGAGACTGTCGCTGGACGCAGCGATTGCGGCCGTCGTATTGGACGGCGTTGCCTGCGGCCTGTTCGTCTCGCCATGGGAGCGAACCCCCGTCTGGACCAATTTCACGACCACGAAAATAGCTATCGCTATCAACACGGCGGAAACGAGAAAACGTCCGGTCGAACCGCGGCGGCGTGGACGGCGGGGATTATTTTGCGGGTTCATGCGCGCATACTAACATCGTTGATTTCTCCGGGAACGGCCTGAAAACATACTCCGGCAAGTATCGGCCGCCCCTCGATTCTGGTAAAATTCACGGGTTTACCGGCGCCATTGGGCCGGTTTCTTCAATTTACAGTTACGAGGGTGACGGGTCATGCTCATCGGCGTTCCGAAGGAAATCAAGACTCACGAATACCGTGTCGGGCTGACCCCGGCCGGTGTACGTGAACTGACACGCGGCGGCCACAAGGTACTGGTCGAAACCCAGGCCGGAGCCGGTATCGACTTCGACGACGCCTCGTATCGCAACGCCGGCGCCGAAATCGCTCCCGATGCCGAGACCGTGTTCGCCAAGGCCGACATGATCGTGAAGGTCAAGGAGCCGCAGCCGCAGGAATGCAAGCGCCTGCGTGAAGACCAGTTGCTTTTCACCTACCTGCACCTGGCGCCCGATCCGGAGCAGACCCGGCTGCTGCGTGAATCCGGCGTTGTCGCCATCGCCTACGAGACCGTGACCGACAAGCACGGACGCCTGCCCCTGCTCGCCCCGATGAGTGAAGTCGCCGGCCGCATGTCGATCCAGGCCGGTGCCCACAGCCTGGAGCGTGCCCAGGGCGGACGCGGCGTGCTGCTCGGTGGCGTGCCGGGCGTGGCCCCCGGCCGCGTGGTCATCATCGGCGGCGGCGTGGTCGGCGTCAACGCCGCCCGTATGGCGATGGGTACCGGTGCGCGGGTCACCGTCCTCGACAAGTCCCTCGACCGTCTGGCCGAGCTCGATCATCTCTATGGCCCCCGCCTGGAGACGCTCTACTCGACCACCGACAGCCTGGAAAACTGCGTCACCGATGCCGACCTGGTCATCGGCGCCGTGCTCGTACCGGGCGCCGCCGCGCCCAAGCTGGTCAACCGGGCGCTGCTCAAGAAGATGCGTCGGGGTGCGGTCGTGGTCGACGTCGCCATCGACCAGGGTGGTTGCCTCGAAACCAGCCGGCCCACCACGCACAGCGACCCCATCTACATCGAGGAAGACGTGGTGCACTACTGCGTGGCCAACATGCCGGGCGCCGTGGCACGCACCTCGACCCTGGCGTTGACCAATGCCACCCTGCCCTTCGTGCATGCGCTGGCCGACAAGGGCTACAAGCAGGCGTTGGCCGACAACCCGCACCTGCTGGACGGGCTCAACGTACATCACGGTGACGTGACCTACGAGGCCGTGGCCCAGTCGCTCGGCCTGGATTACATGCCCGCCCGTCGCGCCATCGGACTCTGAGAACCCGCCAGAGATCCCTCCGCGCCGGACGCGAACCGGACGACAGACTCCTAGGTCGAGCCGCGTCCGGCGTGCGAATCGCCTTCCCCGCCGGAAAGCTCTCTCCGCTCCAGGGCCTTGGCTTCGTCCCACAAGGTATCCAGTTGTTCGAGACTCGTGTCGCGGGGCTTCACGCCCTGCTCGGCGAGTCGGGACTCGATATGATTGAAGCGGCGCCTGAACTTGCGATTGGCTTCGCGTAGCGCCTGCTCGGGTTCCACGTTCAAATGCCGCGCCAGGTTGACGACCGCAAACAGCAGGTCGCCCAGTTCTTCCCGCAGCGCCACGGGATCCGCGGCATCCGCCGCCTCCAACTCGGACAACTCCTCGTGTATCTTCCCCCGCGGCCCTGTCTTGTCCGGCCAGTCGAAGCCCAGGGAAGCCGCCCGTTTCTGCAGCTTCAACGCCCGCATCAGGGCAGGAAGTTGTGCCGGCAGGTGATCGTCGATGTGTTCGCGGCCTTCGCTTTTGGCGGCTTCCCAGCTGCGATTGAAATCGCTCATTGGCGGGGTTTCGGCCCCGGCGAAGACATGCGGGTGACGCCGTTCCAGTTTGTCCGACACGCCCTCCGCCACCGCGTCGAAATCGAATTGTCCCGACTCCTCGGCAAGTCGGGCATGGAATACGACGTGAAACAGCAGGTCGCCCAGTTCCTCGCGCCAGTGCGAGGTGTTACCTTCCTCCACGGCGGCGGCCACTTCGCAGGCCTCCTCGATTGTCCACGGCGCAATGCTGCGGGCCGTCTGTTCGCGGTCCCACGGGCAGCCGCCCTCCGGGTCGCGCAGTTGCTCCATCACGGCCAGCAGTCGGCGCAGTCCCTGCAGATCCTCTTTACTCATCCCCGTTCTCCAGCGCCCTGCGTAGCGGGGGCAACAGCAATTGCAGCATACCGGCCGTCGCACCCCAGACACGCTGCCCGGCCCAGTTCAGTTCCCAGTATGGGAGGTGGGTGCCATTGGAGTCGAATGTTCTCTGCTCCCAGCGACCACTATCGATCAGCACCTGTAGCGGGAGCGTGAATATGTCGGCCACCTCATCCGGCGAGGCAACGAGGTTTACACGGGCGGCCACATGGCCCACGACGGGTGTTACCAGGTAGCCGCTGGTGGTCGGGTAACGCGGCAGGCATCCCAGCACCCGGACTCCGGTGCGCGGCAGGCCCACCTCTTCCTCGGCCTCTCGCAAAGCGGCCTGCTCGGGCGTGGCATCGCCGGCATCCACGGCGCCGCCCGGCAGGGCCACCTGGCCGGCATGCTGAACCAGGTCGTCCCGGCGCCGGGTGAGGATCAGGGCCGGCCCTGCCTCGTCTTCGACGATGGCCGCGAGAACGGCCGCGGCAGCGGGCGTACCGGGCGGCCAGCGTCCGGCACGGCGCAGGAATTCAAGGGCCGGCGCGTACACCTCGTCGCCGAACGCCTGCAATTCCACTTCCAGTCGCTCCACCCAACCGGACTGTGGCATGGTTTGTACCGCCTTCATATGTCTCTTTTGCCCCGCATCCGGTCCATCGCCCTGTAAAATAGTCATTTTACTGCCGGCCTCACCATGAGCGACGTAAACCAGGCGCTGTTCGCGCTTTCGCCACTCGACGGTCGCTATGCCGGCCGCGTCACGCCGCTGCGCGAACTGCTCTCCGAATACGGACTGATACGAGCCCGCGTGCGCGTCGAACTGGCCTGGTTCCGGGCGCTGAGCGAGGCCCCGGAAATCGGCGAATGCCCCGCGCTGAGCCCGGAAGGCCAGGCCGCCCTGGAGCGCATCGAACAGGGGTTCGATGCCGAAGCCGCAGCGCGCGTGAAAGCGATCGAATCCACCACCAATCACGACGTCAAGGCCGTCGAGTACTACCTGAAGGAGCAGTTCGCCGCACTCCCCGAATTGGCCGCGGGCAGCGAATTCCTCCATTTCGCCTGCACCTCCGAGGACATCAACAACCTGGCCTGGGCCTTGCTGCTCAACCAGGTACGCCGCGAGGTGTTCACTCCGGCCATGGGGGGTATCGTCGATACGCTGGCCGCCCTGGCCCAGGCCCATGCCGCCACGCCGATGCTGGCCCGGACCCACGGCCAGCCGGCCACGCCCACCACCCTGGGCAAGGAACTGGCCACCCTGGCTGCACGCCTCCAGCGCCAGTCGATCCGCTTCGGGAACGTGCGGCTCACCGCCAAGCTGAACGGTGCCACGGGCAATTACAACGCCCACGTCAGCGCCTATCCCGGGGTGGACTGGCCCACGCTGTCACAGCGGGTCGTCACCGCCCTGGGCCTCGAATGGCTGCCCCTGACCACCCAGATCGAACCGCACGACGGGGTGGCCGAACTGCTCGACGCCCTCGCCGCCTTCAACACCGTCCTGGTGGACTTGTGCCGCGACATCTGGAGCTATGTCAGCCTGGGTTATTTCAAGCAGCGCCTGGTGGCGGGCGAAATCGGTTCTTCCACCATGCCCCACAAGGTCAATCCCATCGATTTCGAAAACGCGGAAGGCAACCTGGGACTCGGCAATGCACTCGCCCGCCACCTGGCCGACTCGCTGCCCGTCTCGAGGATGCAACGTGACCTGACCGATTCCACCTCGCAGCGCGCGCTGGGCACGGCCTTCGGCCACAGCCTGGTCGCCTACGCCTCGGTTGAACGCGGACTCGGCAAACTCGAAGTCGCGACCGAGCGGCTGACCGCCGAGCTCGACGCCCACTGGGAAGTGCTGGGTGAAGCCGCGCAGACCCTGATGCGCCGCTACGGCGTGGAATCACCCTACGAAACGCTCAAGGCAGCCACCCGCGGGCGGGAATTGAACCGGGATACCTGGGGCGAGATCGTCGCCAAGCTGCCTTTGCCCACAGAGGCCCGCAAGGAACTCGAGGCCCTGACGCCGGCCACGTATATCGGCCTGGCCACCGAGCTTACCCGCCAGTACGGCCCGAGTGGAGAGTCGTGAACGAATTCAGCGTCCGCCCCGCCGACTGGAAGCGCGATACCGACGCCTTGCGCAGCGTGCGCACCCGCGTGTTCGTCGAAGAACAGAACGTCCCGCTCAACCTGGAATGGGACGGACTCGACGCCGAGTGCATCCACATGCTCGCGTTCGCCGGCGACGAACCCGTGGGTACCGGACGGCTCACTCCCGACGGTCATGTCGGGCGCATGGCCGTACTCGCCGACTGGCGGGGCCGCGGCGTGGGCGCGCAGCTTTTGCGCAGCCTGATGGAAGCCGGGAAAGCACGCGGAGACCGCAGCTGCGTATTGAACGCCCAGGTCACGGCGATCGGGTTTTACGAGCGTTTCGGATTCCGGGCCGAAGGCGAGACATTCCTCGACGCCGGCATCGTTCACCGGCGCATGCGCCTGGACTACGAGCGGGAGCGGGACGACGAGTTGCTCAGCGGCCACGATGCACTGGCCTCCGGCCTGCTCCGCCTGGCCCGTTCGGCCCGCCACGAGTTCGCGCTCTATGCGCCCGACCTCGCGCCCCGGCTGACCGACAACCCGGCATTTGCCACCGCATTGAAAGACATCGCCTTGTCCGGCTCGCGCGGCAGCGTCCGCCTGCTCGGCAGGGAAGCCCGCACCCTCGCCCAGTCGGGGAACGCGGTATTGCGGGTGGTGTCGGCATTGCCCACGCACTGTGCCCTGCATCAACTCAACGACGAAGACGAACCCACGGACGAGGTTTATGCCTTCAACGACACCGGGGGCGCTTTCCTCCAGCCCCGGAGCGAATCGGCTGCGGGCACGTTGACGCTGGGCTCGCCGCTGGCGGCCCGCGAGTTGCAGCGTCGATTCGACCCCCTGTGGGAACGCAGCGAACCCGCGCCCGACGCCCGCCGTTTGAATCTTTAGGATCGTCCTGAATGAGCGATCGCGATTTTGCTCCGCACCTGACCGTTGCCGCCGTCGTCGAGCGGGACGGCCGCTTTCTGGTCGTGCGCGAGTATGTCGATGACAAGGAACGCATCAACAATCCCGCCGGGCATATCGAAAGCGGCGAATCCCCGGTCGAAGCGACGGTGCGCGAAGTCCGCGAGGAGACCGGCTATGACTTCGCGGCCGAAGCGCTGGGCGGCGTGTATCTCTGGCGCCGGCCGGACAACGGCGAGACCTTTCTGCGCATCAACATCATCGGGCACTGCCCTGATCACGATCCGGAAGCACCTCTGGACGACGGCATCATCGGCCCCGAGTGGTTGGCCCTCGAGGAGCTGCGCCATCGTTCTGACACGCTGCGCAGCCCGCTCGTACTGCGTTCGTTCGACGAGTACCGGGCCGGCATTCGCTATCCGCTGGATGTAATCAGCACCCTCATCGATCTATGACTGCAGCACCCCTCGTTATCGTCGGCCTGTCGGGCGGGGTCGACTCGGCCGTCGCCGCGTGGCGCCTGATGGAAGCCGGCTACCGGGTGGAAGGTTTGCACATGACCAACTGGGAAGCCGACGATGCCTACTGCACACGTGTGGATGACGAAGCCAGTGCCGCCGCCGCCGCCGATCATCTCGGCATCACCCTGCACCGGGTCAATTTCGCTCGCGAATACCGCCGGCAGGTATTCGACGACTTCCTGGCCGAATACCGGGCGGGACGGACGCCCAACCCCGATGTCCTTTGCAACCGCTATATCAAGTTCGGTGTTTTCCTCGAGTGGGCGCTACGCCTGGGAGCAGACGCCATCGCCACCGGCCACTATGCCCGCAACGGCGAGATCGCCGGCAAACCCGGCCTGCTGGCGGCACGCGATACGGCCAAGGACCAGACCTACTTCCTGCACGCCGTATCCAATACCGCCCTCGAACGCACCCTCTTTCCACTGGGCGAATTCACCAAGCCCGAGGTCCGCGTCCTGGCCCGCCGTATCGGCCTGCCCAATTTCAACCGCGCCGACTCCACCGGTATCTGCTTCATCGGTGAACGTCCTTTCCGCGACTTCCTGGCCGCATACCTGCCGCCCGAACCCGGCCCCATCGAAGACACCCGGGGCGAGGCACTCGGGCAACACCGGGGGCTGCATTTTTATACCCTGGGTCAACGCGGCGGCCTGGGTATAGGCGGACGCCACGATGCCGTGGATGCCCCCTGGTATGTCGTGGCCAGGGATCTGGATCGCAAGGCCCTGATCGTGGCCCAGGATCCGGATCATCCCCGCCTGCTGTCCACGGCCCTCGAGGCCGACCGCGTGCACTGGATCGCCGGCGCACCGCCGCCCGTGCCTGCCACCGTCCAGGTGCGCGTGCGCTACCGGCAGGAACCGGTCGCCGCCACCCTGGAGAATGCCGGCCACGCCCTGAGGCTTAAATTCAAGGAACCCGTGCGTGCCGTCACGCCCGGGCAATACGCGGTAATTTATGCTGGCGATGTCTGTCTGGGCGGCGGCCGCATCATCGCGCACGAGACGCTTGCGGGATCATCCCGGGGAGCCTAATCCTCCTGCACAAAGCGAACGGAGCCCTTTTCCCCGACGCTCAGGCGATTAAAACGGGGCCTGCAAATAGCCAGAAGACCGACATCCCGCTTTCCGATGTTCCTGACACTGCGCTTAGCACCGGACTTGATGAGAATCCCTTCTCCAGGCCCCACTTCGCGGCTCACCCCGTCAATCTCGACAATCGCGCGCCCCGAAAGAAACAGGTAGCGTTCCGTGATGCCGTGCAGGCGGTACGGACGGGTCGTGATACCGGGTTCGACACGCATCCGGGCAACCGAGAGCGCGGGATCCTCTTCGTTGTTCCACCACTCGGTCACATAGAATTTCTCATGCGTGAAATATTCCATCAGCGGTTGCTTTCTGGTTGCCAACTGCTGATTCGACTGGACGGATGGAGCGTAGCCATTACGCGGTGTCGTGTCCGGCTCATCCGGCTTCGAAGCGTCGGATTCCGGCGATTCATGCTGCTCCGGCGCGGCATTAACAGGCGGCTCTTCATGCGAGACGTGTTCCGGCTCTTCCATTACCTGTTCGGAAGCATCCAGCAAGGATAATTTCCTGGGCGTCCGCGTCTCGACTACAAAACCACCGGTGCAGGCAAAATAGGAATTCATTCCGGAAATCCGCTTGTGGTGCACAATGACCGTGTGATCCAGTCGATCAACCAGGTCAAGGAATGCGCTCGGTTTCACCCGGGTTGCTGCAACGGGCTTGCTATTCCCTATCGCATCAACGACAAAAGCGCCTGTAGAACGACGTTTGGTCAAAAAATTCTTGGGCATCAGGATTCTCCGTTTTCCCTCATGATTTACTTACGTTCGCCAACAAATTGACGCTTGGGCGAATTCGGATCCAGACGCCTGAAGCGCGGGCGGCAAATAGCGAGAAGACCCAGGTCGTGGTTCCCGGTATTGGTGATACAGCGCCATGAACCGGCGTTGATCAATATCCCGTCTCCGGGTCCGATCTCGCGTTTCTCGCCATCTATATCTATCGTGCCCCGGCCGGCCAGGATCAGGTAGCGTTCGCTGACCCCACGCAACCGGTAAGGGCGTGTGCTGACCCCTGCTTCCACACGCAGGCGTGCAACCGAGAGCGCAGGGTCCTCACGACGATTCCACCATTCCGTTACATGGCAGCGTTCCGCCGTGTAGAACTCCGTCAGCGGGGACCGCTTTTGAACTCCATTCCATGCGGACGGGCCTTCCTGGCCACTGCTTTCTTCTCCCACGGCCCGGATTCCGCCTCGGGCCAACTGCGGCTCTGCCATCGATCCGGGACTGTTAGACAAATCCAGTGCGTGGCGTGATCGGGTTTCAACTATGAAATCCCCGCGATAGGCAAAATAGACATGCTTGCCGAAGCGCCGCTTGTAATGAGCAATCACGGGGTGGTCCAGGTGCTTGAGGAGGCTGGTGAATATGGACGGTTTGACCCGCAGGGACTCCAGAGCTCCCTCGCTCCCCATCACGTCAATCAGTATGGGTTCGGCGACAGGAACAGGATCATGTCCCTCGCTCTCGGCATACTGTTCCTCGCTGTCCGCGTAGGACGGGACAGAACTCGAGCCGAATTCGTATCTGATTCCGGCGGAATCCTTGTTCAGGACAGAACCGTTTACGGGAGCAGAAACCCCGTTCGACGAAAATCTGTCATCCTCAAGACCTGGCATGACACGCTCCAAAAATTAGTTGCATGTAATACGCAGCAAAAATCGTGCCAAAATAAAATAAAACGACTGCAATAAACAATAATCCTTATTTTTACAGTGGCTTATCCCCATTAATTGATATTAATCTGAGTTGTGCGACATGTGTAGGCACAGTCCTACAACGGCGTAGGCGCAGTCCTACATGACAAGGATTGTCACTTTTTGACACCCTGAGGCTTCAGGTTTGTCAGTCCCCGGGACATACATTACACGATACAGGCGGCCCTGTAGGAAAAAGACCGGGAATCCACTCTCCCGTCATCGGAAGAAGCGGCCGGTTTACCTGTCCCCCTACCCCCCTATGGTCTGTCGAGGCGAAAGTGAATGACCTGGCAGACACTGGGCGTTGCCACCGTCTGCCCGTTGACCAGCCGGGGGAAAAATTTCCACTGCATAACCGCACTCAGAGCGGCCGCACCCAACAGTCGCCCGGCCCGGGGCGAGCTGGCCGCTGCCACGTAGGGATTGATGACCGAACCGGCGGCGGTCACCGTAAAGCAGGCCGTGACGCTGCCCTCGACACTCTGGTAGGCAGCGGCCGGAGGATACAGGGGTGGTGTGCGGAAACGCACCTGCAGCGAGGCATGACCCGTTCGCCGAGCGCCGGGGTTCGGCGCTGGCCAGAGCGACGTCACATGTCCATTATCCGGCAAATTCAGCGTGGGCGGCACCGGGGTCTGATTCACCGGCGTCAGAGGTACCCCCGAAGGCGGCCGCCGGGCGGCATGCGGCGGCGGCGGCGTGGCAGGCGGCCTGACCACCGTCTGCGGCCTTTGCACCCTGACGATGTCGATGCCTGGCGGCGGCGCAGCCTCGTCTCCGGACACCGGGTGGCCGGCAATCAGCTGCTGCATCAACAGAAACAGACCCAGGCTCATGAGTCCGCCGCCGGCGACCGCGAACAGAAAGCGGCTTTCCTGCAACGTCCTGTGCATGGCGCTCCCTCCACCTGGCACCTGTTTTAAATATAGGATGTTTTTCGGCCGATGGGGTATCCGATACACCTGAATCTGTTGTTGCAGCCTCGCAACAACCGACCCGAACCATGTGCCACCCGGCTTCATGTAAGGTCTGGCCGGGAATTGCGACATACTTTCGTTATTCATTTTCGAACCTTTTGGCGTATAAATCGTGTATTCCCTTCCCGATCTAGGCCGTGATCGCATCCACCTCATTCCTCATGTTCCCATGAACGCGCAATCCGCACGCTGGCCCCGTCCCCGCCGCTTCGACCGCAACCTGGTGGTAATCGGCGCCGGCTCCGCCGGCCTCGTCAGTGCCTATATAGCGGCCGCGGTCCGCGCCCGTGTCACGCTGGTCGAGGCCGGAGAGATGGGCGGCGATTGCCTCAATACCGGCTGCGTGCCGTCCAAGACCCTGATCCATGCCGCCCGCCAGGTGGCACATGCCCGACGCGCCCGAGCGCTGGGCATCAACGCGGGCACGATCGTGATCGACTTCCCTGCGGTCATGAACAGCGTCCAACACGCCATACGGCAAGTCGCCCCGCATGACTCGGTCGAGCGATACCGGGCATTGGGGGTCGATGTACGCCGGGGGCAGGCCCGGATCGTTTCGCCGTGGCAGGTGGCCATCGACGGCGAGGTGCTGAGCACGCGGGCCATCGTCATCGCCGCCGGGGCGGAACCTTTCGTGCCACCCATCCCGGGACTGGCGGAGGCAGGGTATCTCACCTCCGATACCCTCTGGGGGCTGCGGGAAAAGCCACGCCGGATGCTGGTGCTCGGCGGCGGTCCGATCGGCTGCGAACTGGCGCAGGCCTTCGCCCGGCTGGACATCGACGTGGTGCAAGTGGAAATGGCCGGGCGCCTGCTGTTGCGCGAGGACGACGAGGTCAGCGCCTTCGTGGCGGCACGGTTGGCCGAGGACGGCGTCGAGGTGCGTACCGCTCACAAGGCCGTCGCCGTCGAGCAGGACGGCAACGGCAACAAGACGCTTGTCTGCGAACACGAGGGCCGACAGGCAAGACTCGATTTCGACGCCATGCTGGTCGCCGTCGGACGCAAGCCCCGTACCGAAGGCTACGGGTTGGAAGAACTGGGCATCCCGGCCCGACCCACCATCGATACCAACGCCTATCTGCAGACGCTCTACCCGAATATCTATGCCTGCGGCGACGTCGCCGGGCCTTACCAGTTCACTCATACCGCGGCCCACCAGGCATGGTACGCAGCTGTGAATGCGCTGTTCGGCCAGTTCCATCGCTTTCGCGTCGACAATTCGGTGATCCCCGCCGTCACCTTCGTCGATCCGGAAGTGGCCCGGGTCGGGCTCAACGAACGCGAAGCCCTGACACAAGGAATTGATTACGAGATCACCCGTTACGAACTGGACGAATTGGACCGCGCCATTACCGAAAGCGATACCCGGGGCTTCGTCAAGGTCCTGACCGTACCCGGCAAGGACCGCATCCTGGGCGCGACCATCGTCGGACAACACGCAGGTGAATTGCTGGCAGAGTTCACGCTCGCCATGCGCTACAAGCTGGGGCTGAACAAGCTGCTCGGCACCATCCACGCCTACCCCACCTGGTCCGAGGCCAACAAGTACGCGGCCGGGGCCTGGAAGCGCGCCCACGCGCCCGAGCGTCTGCTACGCTGGGTAGCGCGTTACCACCGATGGCGCAGGGGCGGGGGTCGTTCATCCGCGCAGACCGACCAACACGAGGAATCCGACATATGAGTCAAACCGCGCAAATGCTGCCGGGCATCGGATTGGCACCGTTCGTGCAAACGCTACGCGGGCACGGGCTGGCCCTGAAGCGCACCCCGCTGGAAATCCTGCAGGTGAACGTCGGCAAGCTGTGCGACCTGGCCTGCCGGCACTGCCACGTCGAGGCCGGCCCCAAACGCACCGAAATCATGGAATGGCCCGTGATCGAGCGGCTGCTGGAACTGCTCGCCGAAGCACCCGATGTGCACACGGTGGACATCACCGGCGGCGCCCCTGAGCTCAACCCGCACTTCCGCACGCTGGTCCGGGAAGCGCGTGGTCTGGGCAAGACCGTGATTGATCGCTGCAACCTCACCGTGCTGTTCCGTCCCGGTCAGGAAGATACCTCCGGGTTCCTCGCCGGGCAGGGCGTGAAGGTCATCGCCTCCCTGCCCTGCTACACCCAGGCCAACGTGGAGAAGCAGCGCGGCCTGCATGTGTTCGATCCGAGCATCCGCGGGCTGCAACGGCTCAACGCCCTGGGCTACGGACAACCCGGCTCCGGCCTCGAGCTGGATCTGGTCTACAACCCGCTCGGTGCGTCGCTGCCGCCGTCGCAGGCCGTCCTGGAAACCGATTACCGCCGGGAGCTGGCCGGTCATTTCGGCATCGTATTCAATCATCTCTTCACGATCACCAACATGCCGATCAAGCGTTTCCTGCACCAGCTCGAACTCGAAGGACGCTACGAGCGCTACATGCAGACCCTGCTCGAAGCTTTCAATCCACAGGCTGCGGAGGGCG